>Ga0224554_1000298_pt1 | contig 43630 bp, 41 predicted proteins | sample 714S22024metaG_FD_180666 | JGI IMG/M metagenome (GOLD analysis project Ga0224554, IMG submission 180666) | Peat soil microbial communities from Stordalen Mire, Sweden - 717 S2 20-24 | ecosystem: Environmental > Terrestrial > Soil > Wetlands > Peat | place: Sweden: Norrbotten County, Stordalen... | reverse complement strand
GGCCAGTATCCAATTTACTTGGTCGCAAATTTTTTGTCATGGCAGAGTTATTCACCGTCGGCTGCGGGGAGCTTCCGTGGGCTCTCCTCGCCACCGGTTGAATAACTCTGGAAATCGTATCAGGGCGTTGAAGAGCCGGTCAACCTCGGCATCGCTGGTCACGATGAGGGATAGTGAAAAACCTTGAAAAACCGTGTTGGCCGCACAGCGTCCGTCCGACGCCATGATCAGCGCATTGCCGACGCGGAACTGCGCGTGCATGACTTTGTTTTCAGAGCCTGGGGCCATGCAGCCGGGAGCGGGCGGTTCCGGGCTGTCCTTGAAACGCATCAACCGGGTGACTTCCGCGCCAATCGAGCGTTTGTAAAATTCGAGCGCCTCTTCGCAGCGGCCGTCGAAATTCAAGTAAGTCTGAACGAGAGGATTATCATTGCTTCTGTTCATAATTCGTATAATGAAGCACAGCCCGGCGCGGCGCGCAACTTTCACGGCGGGACACTAAAATCCCAATCCCAACTGCGCCCCCTCCGGCCGGCGAAAGGCGGCGGCGGACAACCCGGGGCCGTCCTCAGGCAGGCCCACTTTTCGCAGTGCGACATGGAACATTTGCGAAATCTGATCGGCAAAAATCCCCTCGCCGCGCATGCGCGAGCCGAATCGCGCGTCGTTGAGCTTGCCGCCCCGGATGGCGCGGATGCGGTTCAATATCTTGTCCTTTTTTCCGGGAACGTTTTGGTCCAGCCATTGTTCAAAAATCGGCGCGACCGTCAGCGGCAAACGCAATATCTCCGTGCAGGCCCAGCCGGCCCCGGCGGCTTTGGCGGCGGCCAGAACGGACGGGATTTCGTGGTCATTCAGGGCCGGGATGACGGGGGCCACGAGCACTCCCACCGGCACGCCTGCCTTGGCCAACGCTTCCACTGCCGCCAGCCGCATTTTTGGGGAGGCGGCGCGCGGCTCGAGTTTCCGAGCCAGTTCGGAATCCAGCGAGTTGATGGAAAGATGGACCGTCACGGCATGATGGGCCGCGAGTTCTTTAAGCAAATCAATATCCCGCGTTACCAGGTAATTCTTCGTGATGATGCTGACCGGGTTTCTGAATTCGGCCAACACCGCCAGACATCTCCGGGTCAGTTGCAGGCGGCGCTCAATCGGCTGATAACAATCGGTCACGCCGCTCATGCCTAGTGGTTGCGGTTTCCATTTGGGCGAGGACAGTTCGCGCCGCAGCAGTTCGGGCGCGTTTTCCTTCACCATGATTTTTGTTTCGAAATCCAGGCCGGCCGAGAAACCCAGATATTCGTGGGTGATGCGGGCATAGCAGTAGGAACAGCCGTGCTCGCAGCCGCGGTACGCGTTGAGGCCGGCGCGGAACGGAATATCAGGGCTGTCGTTGTAAGTGATGATGCTCTGGGAAAGATCGCCCAGAAAACTGGTTTTCGGGGAAGGATCCTCCGCGGGATTCCAATCTTCATCCCGTTCCAACCGGATCTTTTCGAAGCGATTGGGCGGATTGCTCCCGGCGCCGCGGCCTTTGATTGGAACTTCTTTTTTCACACCAAATCCCCATTAAATCGGTGGGGCGAGACTCCGTCGAGGCGTGACTAAATCGAAACAGGGTTCGACAGAGTCTCACCCCACCTTGCCCAAAAAGGCCTGGTGGACCAACCGCATGGCTTCTTCGCCCCTGGCCAGATCGACTATGACCGAAACTTTGATTTCGCTGGTGGAGATCATGTCGATGTTGACGCCGGCGTCGGCCAGCGTTTCAAACATTTTCGCCGCCACGCCGGGATGGCTGCGCATGCCCACTCCCACAACGGACAATTTGCCGATTTTTTCGTCCGCAATGACTTCGCGGAAGCCGATCTTGTCCTTTAGTCCGTCAATGACCTTTTTCGCCTTGAGCAAATCCGGCTTGTCCACGGTGAAGGAGAGGTCGGTGGCGGGGGAGGCGGGGGTGTGGCTGATGTTCTGCACGATCATGTCCACGTTGACGCTGGCCTCGGCGATGGCCTTGAAAATGTGCGCCGCCACCCCGGGCCGGTCCGGCACCGCGACCAGCGTGATTTTGGCCTGGTTCTTGTCGAGCGAAACGCCGCGAATGACGACGTCTTCCATGCTGGGTATTTCTTCTTTCACAATCGTTCCTGGGTTGTCGTTGAGGCTGGAGCGGACTTCAAAAATGACGCCGTACTTTTTGGCGAATTCCACCGAGCGCGACTGCATGACTTTGGCGCCCAAGCCGGCCAGTTCCAACATTTCGTCGTAGGAAATCTCGGGCAGCTTGCGCGCGTCCGGCACGATGCGCGGATCGGCGGTATAGACGCCGTCCACGTCCGTGTAAATCTGGCAGAGATCGGCCTTGAGCGCGGCGGCCAGGGCAATGGCCGTCAAATCCGACCCGCCCCGCCCCAGGGTGGTGATCTGCCCTTCGTTGGTCTGGCCCTGGAAACCGGCGACGATGACGACCCGGCCCTCGCTGAGCAGGGCGTGGATCTGTTTGGGCGTGATGTTTTTGATTCTGGCCTTGGTGTGGACGCCGTCGGTCACAATGCCGGCTTGCGGGCCGGTCATGGAGATGGCGGGAACATTCCTGGCGTGCAAGGCGATGGCGGTCAATGCGATGGTGGTCTGTTCGCCGGTGGCCAGGAGCATGTCCACTTCCCGTTCGCTGGGCAGGGGCATGAGTTCCCTGGCCATCTTGATCAAGTTGTCCGTCACCCCGCTCATGGCGGAGACGACCACGACAATCTGATCGCCCTGCGCATGGCACTTAGCCACCCGCGCGGCCACATTTTTGATGCGTTCGGGATTGGCCACCGAAGTGCCGCCGAATTTTTGAACAATGAGAGCCATTGAATTTGGGCCGGTGCTTTGGCCGGCAAGGAAAGCATAGTGGGTCCAGGGGCCTGTGGCAATGACGCGCCGAAGGTCAATATACCATGACCATGGCGATGCCGTCCTGGACGGCCCGGACGGGCTTGGCGGGGGTGGCGGGCGGGGCGGTGGTCGCGGACGGCATGAGTTGCCGGGCCACTCCCTCCACCCGCCGCAAGAAGCGCAGGGCCAGTTTTGATTTGATGGCGTAATTGACGTTCTGCGGCATCGCGCCCGACTCGTGCAAAGCCGCCAAATCATCCAGGCGCGCCACGATGATGCCCACCACCTCGCCGTTGGCATCGCAAAGAGGGCCGCCGGAGTTGCCGGGCTGAACGGGCACGCTGATTTGGTACTCGGCCGGATCGTCCCTCATGCCGGAAAGGCTGCTGATCTTGCCGTCGGTGAACTTGGGTTCCATGCCTTGCATGTCGATGTTGGGAAAACCAATGGTGAACACCTCCTCGCCCAGATCGACTGAAGCCTTGCGCGAAATGGCCAGCGGCGGGAAATCCTTGCCCGAGACTTTGAGCAGGGCCAGGTCATTGTCCTCGTCCACCTCCGCCACCTCCGCCTTCAAGACGCGCAATTTATATTTGACTTCGACCTTGTTCGCGTCCCGGACCACGTGGAAGTTGGTCAGAAAGTAGCCGTCCTTGGTGACAAAAAAACCCGAACCGATGACGCGCAATCCCTTGCGGTCCGGCAGCATCCGGGCGGGGCGCTCCTTTTGCGCGTGCCGGACCCCGGAGGGCAGGCTGGCCGCGGCCTGGCCGCCCTTGACAATGGCGTCCGGAATTTCATTTCGCTGGCAGACGCGGCCCACGTCGTAAGCGCGAATCGTTTTCTCGAAGAGATATTTATTGATGTAACTGAAGTCCCCGGTGAATTTCGCCATGAAGGCCGCTTTTTCGTTGTCGGCGAAGATGCGGGGTAGATTGCGGACGAAAACCTCGGAGGGGGCGGGTCCGTTCGGCGAATCCTGGACCAGTGCGCCGGCCTCGGTCACTTGCAGGATTTTGGCGTCGGAAAACTGCCTCCAGCCGGCCTGCGGTTTGCGCAAGTCATAAACGACCCCGTCCACCTCCCGGAACTCGCCGGCGCGCGCCGCCTGGGCCAGCGATTGTTCGGCCTGTTTTTCCGCGGCCGCCTTCGACGCCGCCAGGTCCCGCAACGTGATGCCCCAGGAATCCAAAAAACCCTGCGGGAGCTTGTCGGCGGTCACCGTTGTCCCGCCGCTGCCATACAGAATGACGATGCGCCCGCCGCTGACGATGTGGACATCCTGAATATCGGCGCACGACACGCCGTCGATGGTGACCGCCGTCATCTTTGCGGAACCCAAGGCGGGCAAAGTCAGCAGGGCAACGAGTATCGCGGCCAGGAACCTCATGGCGGCAATATTCCACAGCCACGGCCCCTCTTCAAGGCGGAACGAAGCGGGAAGCGGTCGCACCACAGGACAAAAAATGATTAGCAATGGCCAATAGGCGTGTGGGGGGAGTGTCCGATCGGGGCCATGCTGATTGGCAATACTGCCAGCGGTATTAGTGGAATATCTATGAAAAAGGCTGATGGTTCGCTCACGGACGCGCAGTTGCGCGCGGAACTGGAGCGGTGTCTTTACTGCGAGGAGAAGCCCTGCAGGGAGGCCTGCCCGTCGCACTGCTCACCGGCGGACTTCATCATGGCCGCGCGGCTCGGCGAAAAATCCGACTACCGCCGCTCCGCCTCGCTCATCCTGGCCGCCAACCCCCTTGGCGGCGTGTGCGGCGCGGTTTGCCCTGATTATTTCTGCGTGAGGGCCTGCGCGCGCCGGACTTTCGACCAACCCATTAACATCCCCGCCGTGCAGGCCGCGATTGTCAAAAGAGCCATGCAATGCGGCATGGCCAAATTTAAAACTCCCCCAAGCAACGGAAGACACGTCGCGATTATTGGCGCCGGGCCGGCGGGTTTGGGGGCCGCAGGCGCGCTTGCACAACTCGGCTACAAGGTCACGATTTACGAAAAGCGCAAAGCGCCGGGCGGGATGACGAATCTCATTCCCGATTTCCGGTTGGACAGGGGGGTGTTGAGGGCGGACATCGCATTTCTCAAGGGACTGGGCGCGATCAGATTTAAAACCGGCGCTGCCGTCAACCCCGATTCTCTCCTGGCCGGCCACGATGCCGTCATCGTGGGGGCGGGCATGGATGAACCCTTGCGCCTGAACATTCCCGGCGGGGAACTGGCCTTGTCCTGGATGGAGTATCTGGAGAACCGGAAGAAGATCAGCGTGGCGGGCAAGAGGGTGGCCGTGCTGGGCGGCGGCGCGGTGGCGGTGGATTGTGCCATCACGGCGAAAAGACGGGGGGCGCTTGCCGTGGAACTGGTTTACCGGCGCAAGCAGGAAAACATGCCGCTGACGGCGTTTGAACGGGATTTATTGATCGAGCATGGCATTGAGGTTTCGAGCTGCTCGAGGCCGCTGGAGATTGTTCATTCCGGCAAGCGCGTCCAAGGCCTGCGCCTTGCCCGGTTGATGCTCGGCAAGGGGAAAGCCCCCCGCCCGGAGAACTTTATTGTCAATACGAATGAATCGCCGTTCTTCCGCGAGTTCGACGTGATTGTGTCCGCCATCGGCGGCCTGTCGAAGTTTCCGGTCAAAAAGGCAAAGGGCATTTTTTACGCGGGCGACATGGTGCTGGGTTCCTCGACGGTCGTCGAAGCCGTGGCCGGCGGAAAGAATGCGGCGGCCGAAGCAGATGCCTTCCTGCAAGGCGGAAAGACCATCCGCATCCACGACCGCGCCAAAAGCCGGATGATTTTCGCGGGCGCGAATCCGTGCCCGGCGCCGCTGGAAACCGGTTTTTTTGGCCGCAGGATATTGTCCCCGTTTCTCCTTTCCGCCGCGCCGCATACGGATGGTTGCGCGCAGATGCGCAAAGCTTACGAGCGCGGCTGGTCCGGCGGCGTGATGAAGACCGCGTTCGACAACGTGGCCATCCACATCCCGTCGGAATACATGGTGGTGATGGGCGCTTCGACCTACGGCAACTGCGACAATGTTTCCGGGCACACGTTGGACCGGGTCTGCCGTGAAACGGGGCGGTTGGTGAAGGAGTTCCCGGACCGGCTGACCCTCGCGTCCACCGGCGGTCCCATCACCGGCCGGCACGAGGAGGACAAGGCCGTGTGGCAGGCCAATACGCGCAAGCTCGAAAATGCCGGGGCCATGGGCGTGGAATACAGTCTTTCCTGTCCGCAAGGCGGCGACGGCACACAGGGAGAGGTCGTTTCCCAAAATGCCGAATTGACGGCCAGGGTCATCGATTGGGTGATGGAAGCCAGCAGTGATGACAACCCAAAATTGTTCAAGCTCACCGCCGCCGTCACCGCGATCCAACCGATTATCAGCAAAATCCGGGAAGTCCTGGCCAGACATCCGAACAAGAAAGCCGGCGTGACGCTGGCCAACAGTTTTCCGTCCCTGGCCTTTCGCCAGGCGAAGAACGGCCGGCGCTGGGAAGAGGGCGCGATCGTGGGCATGTCGGGTGAAGGCGTGTTGCCTGTCAGTTATCTCACTCTGGCGCGCGTCTCGGGCATGGGCATTACTGTTTCCGGCAACGCAGGGCCGATGGACTACAAAGCGGCGGCCAATTTTCTGGCCCTGGGCGCGCGGACGGTGCAGTTCTGTTCCATTGTGATGAAGCACGGACTGGGCATCGTCGATGATCTGCATTCGGGCCTGAGCTGTTTGATGGAAGAACGGGGATTCCGCTCGGTCGAAGAATTGATCGGCTCCGCCCTGCCTCAACCCATCACCGATTTTGACGCGCTGTCCGCGATCAAAAAGCTGCCGCAGGTTGCGCCCGGGGCCTGCCAGCATTGCGGCAACTGCGCGCGCTGTCCGTATCAGGCCGTCGCGCTGGATGCGCGGGGGGTCCCGGCGTTCGATCCGGCGCGTTGCGTCGGTTGCTCGTTGTGCGCGCGGGAATGTTTTGCCGGCGCGATCTCCATGCGGGCGCGCACGGCGCGCGAGTTGGCCGCGCTCGACGAATCCTGAACACCCCATGCCAGGCCCATTGCTCATCGAAAACGGTACGGTCCTTTCCACCGGTGGAAAGCCGTTCGTCCGGCGCGATTGCTCGGTGCTGATTGAAAACGGCTTGATTACGCGGGTGGCGCCGAAAAACAAAATGGGGCGCTTCACGGGCCGGCGGTTGGACGCCGCGGGCAAAGTGGTCATGCCGGGGTTGATCAACGCACACACCCATTTTTACAGCACCTTTGCGCGCGGCTTGACCAGGGCCAAACCGGCCCGGGATTTCACCGGGGTGCTCAAGAACCTCTGGTGGCGGCTCGATTCCGCGCTGACCACGGAGGATTGTTACCACAGCGCGCTAATTGCCTTGCTCGATGCCATCCGTCATGGCACGACAACCATTATCGATCATCACGCCAGCCCGCGGGCCGTCGCCGGCTCGCTGGCCGCAATCGAGCGGGCCGTGCAGGAGACAGGCCTGCGCGCCTGCCTTTGTTATGAAGTGTCCGATCGCGACGGCGCGCGGATCACGAAAGAGGGCCTGGATGAGAACGTCCGCTTCATCCGCCGCTGTCAGCAGCGGGAGGAGAATCACCTGACGGCGCTCTTCGGCCTGCACGCCTCCTTCACTTTGTCGAATGCCTCATTGGAGAAGGCGGCCCATCTTGGACACGAACTGCGCACGGGCTTTCACATTCACGTAGCGGAGGCGGCCAGCGACCAGGCGGCGGCGCGGCGCGCCTCGGGCATGAGGGTTGTCGAACGGCTCAACCGGTTCGGAATCCTGGGCCGCGGCTCCATTGCGGCGCATTGCGTGCATGTCAACAGGAAAGAGTTGGATTTGCTGGCGGAGACGGAGACGCCCGTTGTGCATAATCCCCAATCCAACATGAACAACGCCGTGGGAGTGGCGGACCTCATCGCAATGAACCGGCGCAACGTCCTTGTCGGCTTGGGCGCCGACGCCATGACCGCGAACATGCTGGAAGAATTGCGGGTCGCGCTCTGGGGCCAGCATCTCTCGGCGGAAAACCCGTCGGCGGGATTTTCCGAAGTGGTGAACGCCCTGTTCGTCAACAACCCCAAAATCGCAGGGCGAATCTTCGGACTGCGCTTCGGGGAAATCCGCGAAGGCTGCGCCGGCGACGTGGTGATATTTGATTACATACCCCCAACGCCTCTGGACGGGACAAATCTGTTCGGCCACCTTGTTTTCGGTCTTTCCCAAAGCGCGGTGGACTCAACAATCGTCGGCGGAAAAGTATTGATGACGAACAAAAAGCTGCAATTGAACCTGGACGAGGAGCGCGTAAACGCGCGGGCGCGAGAGTTGGCAAAGAATTTATGGAAGCGATTTTAATGAAACAGTCGAACCGGACGCAATGAACCATGGTTGAATTTGTCTATAAATGCAGCACGTGCGGGAAACGCTTCCGGCGCGAGGAGGTGCGCTATCTTTGCCCGTCCTGCGCCAGAAAATATCGTCCGGGCATTCCGCTGGTGGGCGTGCTCACGGTGGAATTCGACTTCGCCGCCATCCGCAGGCAATTCAGGAAAACGAAGCCGGACTGGAATTTGTTTTCCGCGGTGGAATCTCGATTTTACCCGCCTTACGCCATGGGAATGACGCCGTTTTTCCAATCGGCGGCGCTGGGGAATGAATTCGGTTTCAGGAATGTCTGGATCAAAAACGACGGACTGAACCCCAGCGGGTCTTTGAAAGACCGGGCGTCATTTCTGGTCGTGGCGGAGGCCGGCCGGTTGGGCGAAGAGACCATCGTGACGGCATCGACCGGCAACGCGGCGAGCGCCCTTGCCGCCGTGTGCGCCGCCGCCGGCAAACGGGCGCTGATTTTTGTGCCTGAGAAAGCGCCGCGGGCGAAACTGGCGCAGATGCTCCTTTATGGCGCGCGCGTCGCGCCGGTCAGGGGGACCTATGACGACGCCTTCCGGCTCTCGCTTGAATATACGGCGGCGAAAGGCGGATTGAACCGCAACACGGCCTATCATCCGCTGACCATCGAGGGCAAGAAGACGGCCGGGCTGGAAATCTGGCGGCAGAACGGCTGGCGCGTGCCGGACGCCATCATCGTGCCGGTGGGCGACGGGGTGATTATTTATAGTATTTACAAGGCGTTCCACGACTTGAAATCGGCGGGGTTGATTGCCAAACTGCCGCGGCTGGTGTGTGCGCAAGCCGCAAGCTCCGCCGCCATTCACCGCTACATCATCACCGGTAATTACCGGTCATTACGGCATTCCGCAACCATTGCGGATTCAATTTCCGTCTCGGTCCCTTCCAATGCGCACCTGGCGCGGAAGGCCGTGCTCGACAGCAACGGCTTCTCCCTCACGGTCACGGACCGGGAAATAATGGCGGCGCAACAAACCCTGGCCCGAAAAACGGGTGTTTTTGCCGAACCGGCCGCCGCGACCACTGTGGCCGCGCTGAAAAAGATACAGGCTGAAGAATTGCTCGGGCCGGAAGCGCAAATCGTTCTCTTGATCACCGGGCACGGGCTGAAAGACGTGGACGCGGCCATGGCCGGCATCCGGATGCCGGCGGCGATTGATCCGACCCTGGCCGCCTTCGAGGAAAGCCGCGCCCGTGGCGCAACGAAGGGAGCGCGCCTGTGACAGAACAGAAATCCAAAGCCTGGCGCAACGACGCTTATGCCAAGGTCACGGGCGATGCGAAGTACACGGATGACCTCAAATTCTCGAACCTGCTCCACGCCGCGCCGGTGTATTCAGACTTCGTCCATGCCAAGATCGAATCAATAATAACCGGGGAGGCGGAAAAATGCCCGGGGGTGGTGCGTGTGCTCACAGCCCGGGACGTGCCCGGCGCCAACCATTGCGGGCAGATCGTCGGGGATTACCGCATCTTTGCCGACGATAAAATCCGTTACAACGGCGATGTTGTGGCCATGGTCGTGGCGGAATCGCGCGACATTGCCATCCGCGCCTCCCGTCTGGTGCGGGTGGAAGCTACGCCGTTGCCGGCGATGCTGGATCCCGAACAGGCCATGGGACCGAATGCCGTGCTGGTCCACCTGAACCACGGCAGCAACATCATTGCCACGCATCAAATCCGCCGCGGCAATATGGATCAGGGATTTGGCGAGGCGGCCTTTGTTATTGAGGAGAAATTTCAGACGCAATTCATCGAGCACGCCTACCTGGAGCCGGAAGTCGCGGTCTGCGTGCCGCGCCCCGATGGCGTCATCGAGGTCTATGGCAGCATGCAGCATCCGTTCAGCACGCGGCGATTCACGGCGGCGTGTTTGGACGTTGCGCTTTCGGAAATCGAAGTGGTGGGAGTGCCGATGGGCGGCGGCTTTGGCGGCAAGGACGACACGGCGGCGATTGTCTGCGCGCGCACGGCGCTGGCGGCCAAGTTGCTCAACCGGCCGGTGAAAATGATGTACCGCCGCGAGTGGTCCATCCGCGAAAGCTACAAGCGCCATCCCTACCGGATTTACTACAAGATGGGCGTGACGCGAAGCGGGCGGATCTCGGCGGTGCAGTGCCGGATCATTGCCGATGCGGGCGCCTATTGCTCGGTCACGCCGTGGGTGACGTGGCGCTCGACGGTGCAGTGCTGCGGGCCGTACCAGGTGGAAAACGTGCATTGCGACACTTACGGTGTTTACACCAACAACGTCGTGACGGGGGCGATGAGGGGCTTTGGTTCGCCGCAGATTAATTTTGCGATGGAGCAGATGGTGGAGATCGCGGCTGCGAAAGCGGGCCTCACGGGCATCGAGTTCCGCCGCCGCAACATGGTGCGGCAGGGCAGCCTGACCATCACCGGCCAGCGGCTCGACGGGCATAAGGTCGCCATGGAACAAGTGTTGGAAACCGTGCTCGGCGAAACGGATTATGCATCGAAACTGGCCCGCTGTTCCCTTGGAAAATCGGATTCCGATGAGCTTTATGGCATCGGCCTGGCCATGAGTTATCGCGGGGTGAGCCTGGGCGCCGAGGGCGTGGATTTCTGCGCCGCCATCATCAATGCGCAGGCCGACGGCTCGATACTTTTGGAGACTGGCATCCATGAAAACGGCCAGGGATCGGAATCGGCGCTGATGCTGATTTGCGCCCGGGAACTGGGGGTCGATATCGGCCGCATTCGCTATCGCCGGGCTTCCACCTCGAACATCCCCGACAGCGGGACCACGGTGGCGTCGCGCGGGACGATCATGGGCGGCGGCGCGGTCACGGTGGCGGCGCAAGAGTTGAAGAACAAGATTGCGGAGGCGCTTTGCGAGAGGCTCCATTGCCGGCCCGAGGAAGTGCAGTTCAAGGACAATTGCGTTTTCGGAAAGACGGAGTGCGTTACGTATGCAGACGCGATGAAGGCGATGTTCCAAAGCCAGCGTTTCCCCTACGCCTTCGGGGTTTTCAAAGCGCCGCGGGTGACTTGGGAGGAGCGCACAGGCCAGGGCGACGCCTATTTCACGTGGGTCTATGGCTGCCAGGCGGTGGAACTGACGGTGAATAAAAAGACCGGGAAAGTGAAGCTGCTCAACGCCGTCGCCGCGCATGACATCGGCAGAGCGATCAATCCCGGGATGGTGAAGGGACAGATCTTCGGGGGCATGGCCATGGGCACGGGCTTTGGTTTGCATGAGGAAATCAAACTGAAGGACGGCAAAATCACGAACCTGAACCTCAACACCTATCGCATGCCGCGCGCCACGGATTTGCCGGAGATGAAAGCCAATCTTGTCGAAAATCCCGACCCGGTTTCGCCAAGCGGCGCCAAGAGCATCGGCGAGCCAGCCAACGAAATCATGGCGCCGGCGATTGCCAACGCCATTTACCATGCGACCGGGCGGCGTCATTTTGCGTTGCCCATTCGCCTGGCCGGGGCGGCTGAGGAGCCGCAAGGGGAGAAATGCAAACTATGAAATTGCACATCAACGGCAGGGAATTGGAAGTGGCGCGCGAGCTTGGGGAGAAACGGCTGGTGGAATTCCTGCGGGAGGATTTGAATTTGACCGGGGCGAAGAACGCGTGCGACATCGGAGCCTGCGGCGCATGCACAGTTTTGGTTGACAATGAACCGCTGAAAATCTGCATCAAGCGGGTCAGGGACGTGGAGGGGCGGCGGGTGCTGACGATTGAAGGGATGGCCGCGCCGGATGGGACGCTGCATCCGTTGCAGCAGGCTTTCGCGGACGCGGGCGCGATCCAATGCGGTTTTTGCACTCCGGGCATGGTGCTGACCGCGCATGCGTTTCTGCTGCGGAAGCCGTTTGCGACCCGCGAAGAAATCCGCCAGGCCATCAATGGCAACCTTTGCCGCTGCACAGGCTATCAGCAGATCATTGACGCCATCCAACAAGCTGCGCGCCATTACCAAAGCCGGCACAGCGAACAAAAACATGAAATCGTTACAGAAGCACATTGACGAACTGCAAGAACTCAAGACCGACACTCTCGGCAAGGACTTCCTCCTGACTTGGGAGAAAACGGACGAGGAGATTCGCGCCTTAACACTCGTGACCGAGTGCCTCCATGAATTGCACCGGGCGAGGAAATCATTCCGGGTGTTCGATGCCGGGCTGGCTATTTCCATTTTCCGCGACAATTCGACGCGCACGCGATTCAGCTTCGCCGCGGCCGCGAACGCGCTGGGGCTGACGCCGGCGGACCTGGACGAGGGGAAGTCGCAAATTGCCCACGGCGAAACCGTGCGCGAGACGGCCAACATGATTTCCTTCATGGCCGAGGTCATCGGCATTCGGGACGACATGTATTTGGGCGAGGGCAACCGTTACATGCGCGAGGTCGCCGCCGCGGTGCAGGAAGGGTTTGAGCAGGGGGTGCTGCATCAGCGGCCCAGCGTCATCAATCTGCAATGTGACATCGACCATCCGACGCAGAGCATGGCGGACCTGGCGCATCTGAAAAACATTTTTGGTTCGCTGGAAAATCTGCGCGGCAAAAAGATTGCCATGAGCTGGGCCTATTCGCCGAGTTACGGCAAACCGCTTTCGGTGCCGCAGGGGATCATCGGCTTGATGAGCCGGTTTGGCATGACGGTGTCGCTGGCGCACCCGGAGGGTTACGGCTTGATTCCGGAAGCGGTCGAGCTTGCGAGGAAGAACAGCGCGAAGAGCGGCGGGAAATTCGAGGTTGTGTCCAGCATGGAAGAGGCTTTTCGCGATGCGGACGTGGTTTATCCGAAATCGTGGGCTCCATTCGACGTCATGCAACGACGCACGCCGCTGCTGCGGAAGGGCGATCGAGATGGTTTGAAGGCGTTGGAGCAGGAATGTCTGGCGAACAACGCCGGATACAAAAATTGGGAATGCGACGAAAAGATAATGAAGCTGACCAAAGGCGGCGACGCGCTTTACATGCATTGCCTGCCCGCGGACATTTCCGGCGTGAGCTGCGCGCAGGGCGAAGTGTCGAAAGGGGTGTTCGAAAAATACCGCATTGCGACGCATCGGGAAGCGGGCTACAAGCCGTTCGTCATTGCCGCGATGATGTTCCTGGCGCGTGTGCCATCCCCGCTGGCCGCGCTCCGCAAGTTGAGCAAGTAAACTGGCATTCCCTTTTGCGGCGGTTTTTCGTAGGATTGACCCGGCATGTCCAAGATTATCAAACGCCTGCATCCGGAGGTCATCCGGAAAACCGCGGCGCGCTGCCGCAAACGCGGCATTGTGCTGCCCACCTTCCAACAGTTGCGCGAGCCGGAATCGATTCCGCAATCCATCAGGGCCAAGCTCAAAGGCGTTGGACTTTGGGACGTCAACCCGGTGAATTTATTCCGCATCACCTGGAAGAATGATTTGAAGTCGGGGCTGTATGGAGGCGTCAATTACCTGGAGATTCCGCCGGCGCTGACGGGAATCCAGGCGCGGGTCATCGGGCTGATCGGCTCATATTTTCCGACGGGCGCGCACAAGGTGGGCGCGGCCTTCGGCTGTCTCGTGCCGCGCCTGGTCAGCGGCGGGTTTGATCCGGAAAAGCACAAGGCGGCCTGGCCATCCACGGGAAATTTCTGCCGCGGCGGCGCGTTTGATTGCGCGCTGCTGGGTTGCACGGCCATTGCCATCCTGCCGGAGCAGATGTCGCGCGAGCGCTTCGAATGGTTGAAACAGATCGGGGCGCAGGTCATCGCCACGCCGGGATGCGAGTCGAACGTCAAGGAGATTTACGACAAGTGCCGCGAACTCAGGAAGGACCCGGACACGATCATTTTCAACCAGTTCGAGGAGTTCGGGAATCCGATCTTCCATTACAACGTGACGGGGCCGGCGTGTGAAGAAGTCTTCGCCGGGTTGCGGGGCGGCGACTGGCGCGCCGCGGCGTTTGTCTCGGCGACAGGCTCGGCCGGCACCATCGCGGCGGGCGATTTTCTGAAGCGGAAGCATCCGGAACTCAAGATCGTCGCCGCGGAGGCCCTGCAATGCCCGACATTGCTCCAGAACGGTTTTGGCGCGCACCGCATTGAAGGCATCGGGGACAAACATGTCCCGTGGGTGCATAACGTGCGCAACACGGACGCCGTGGCGGCCATTGACGACGAGGATTGCATGCGGCTGCTGCGCTTGTTCAACGAGCCGGCAGGGCGGGAATGCCTGGCGACCCTGGGCGCGGACACGGCCCTGATCGGGAAGCTGCCGCTGCTCGGCATTTCGGGCATTTGCAACCTGCTCGCGGCCATCAAGACGGCGAAGCATTTTGGACTGGGCGGGCGCGATGTGATTTTCACCGTGTTTACGGACTCGGCCCAACTCTACAAATCGCGGCTGGAAGAATTGCAGGCGGAACGCGGCGCTTACGGCGCAACGGACGCGATCAAGGATTTCTCCGGGCCGCTCGCACATCAGGCCGATGATTATTTCAAGGAATTGACCTGGCCAGACCGGAAGGCAATCCACAACCTCAAATACTACACCTGGGTGGAGCAGCAGGGAAAAGCATCCGGGGAATTGGATGAACAGTGGCAGCCGGATTATTGGCAGGGCTTGTTCGAGGATGAGGTCGCGGGTTTTGACCGGTTGATCGAGGAGTTTAATCGATGAAAATGGGCCGCCGTAATTTCATCAAAGTTTCAGCGGGCGCCGCCCTGTCGGCGGGCGTGTTCACGGGCTGCCGCACGGTTCGCACGGGTGCCCGGCCAGGCCCGATCCCCGCGATTCTTGCCACGGACATTGGGGACGACATTGATGATACGTGGGCTTTGGGCTTTTTGCTGAAGTGCCCCGAATTGAGCCTGAAGCTCGTCGCCACGGAGTATGGCAAGGCCCCGTATCGCGCCAAACTTCTGGCCAAGTTTTTGCAGCAGACCGGGCATGGAGACATTCCCGTTGCTGTCGGGCCGGATGCGGAGCCTCGCGGCGGCGGGCCGCTGGACGAATGGGTCAAGGATTACGATTTGAGTTCCTATCCGGGCCGCGTCCACGCCGACGGCGTGGGGGCAATGATCAATGTCATCATGAGTTCACCGCAGCCAGTGACAATAATCTCCATCGGGCCGATGGCGAATGTCGCCGCCGCGTTGCAGCGGGAGCCGCGCATTGCGCGGCGCGCCCGGTTTGTCGGGATGGACGGCAGCGTGCGGTTGGGCTATGGCGGAGCAAAAACACCTTGCGCGGAATGGAATGTCAGAGCGGATATTGCCGCCGCGCAGAAAGGACTTGCGGCGGCTTGGGACATCACGATTACGCCGCTCGACACCTGCGGACTCGTCATTCTCGACGGCGCCCGCTACCAACGAATTCTGCAAGCGCGCAATCCCGTGGCCGGCACGATTGTGGAAAACTACCGCTTGTGGAGCAAAGCCAACAAGACGGAGGCCGGGACACGAAGCCACTCCTCGACTCTCTTTGATCCCGTGGCGGTTTATCTCGCGTTTTCCCGGAGTTTCTGCCGGATGGAACGGCTCGGCATCCGCGTGACGAATGACGGTCTTACTGTTATTGACGATCAAGCCAGGCGGATGAACGTCGCCACGGCATGGCAGAGTCTTGACGGATTTTGCGACCTGCTGACCGGGCGCCTGTGCGGCGAGGGCTGACCGGGTTTCATTTCCGCGCGGCCAGGCTCACAGAGCGGAGGGGGGGCCTCAAAAGTACTAACCAAATTTTGTGAAGCATATCGCAAGAAACGGTAAGCCTGATTTGGATTCAGCCGATATATGTGGAGCATGATAAAGATCAGTCATATAGAGGGCGTGCCAGGCGGGTGGGAGTCCTCGTCCGACAGCGGCGGTCTGAACGTTCCAGCCGCGCGTTCGGGAGGTTGGACCCGGCTCACGATTGTCTGGCACGCGGCCATTAACTATCTCGTGCCGATTGGTTACGAAGACGAAACCGGGTTCCATTACGGCGAAATGCCCGAGCCGGCTGCCGCAATGAGCCTCCGGTCAATCAATACGTGCCCAGCGTGACGCGCAGAGCTTGGGGAGCGGAGCCAAAATTCAGGCTCCAATCGGTCTCGTCCCCATTCCAAAACCGCAGAACGCGAAACGCGGAAGGCGCGGGTCCGCCATTTACTTTTGCCGACGAGTGGGCGGTCCTCTCCACCGGCGCTGCTTCCTCGACACGGAGAAAATCGCGCTGCCCTCCGGACGCGGCCTTGAAATCGATTTTGCAATAGGCGCCGGTGACCAAAAATTGGTTCTCCGCAAGTTGTGCAACCAGCGCGCGTCCGATGGGGGTGGCGTTTCCCGGCGCATCTGCGATCTTCCTCCGGCCCGTTGCGCCAAATCCAATGACGGCCTTCCACGCGCCAAAATCCAGCGTTTCCACCTCGCGGCCTGATTCCTCTTCAACCGCCTGGACTTTGCCCGCGAAATTGAGCCTAGCCACTTCACCCATGATTGGTTCGAGCATCCGGTAATTTAGTCCGACCGGCGCGAGCGCCTCCTCCGTCAGCCTTGTGTAGTCGAGGCCGAACGGAGACCACCCAATCGCTCCGCGCGACAATGCGGCGAAACACATCCGGGCATTGGCGCCGGCTCCAATGGTCTCCGGGACAAACAGGGCGTTGTCGGGCCGCCCATAATGATCCAGCACCGCGCGATACTTTGCGCTGTCGTTCTGGTAAATGTCCGGGGCGAGAATATCGATGGCGGGAGCTGCCGCCTTCCATATATCAAGCACATTATCTGTCGCGCCGCCGCTTTCATAACTGCTGGCCGGGCCTGGCGTCAGAGGGTCGCGCAAGGCGGCGTTGACGTACATCGGCAATGGGTACTGAACCTTGCCGGCGGCGGCAACCTGCCCGATGAAACGGGCCACCGACCAGGCATGAAAATACTCGTCCGCGTTGGCGCCGAAAACCGCCGTCCAATTTCCGCCCGCACCGGTGTCGATTTTAAGCGCCTGCAAAAGCTCCGCCGGCACCGGCGCGGCGAACGCCTTTTCCGCTTCCGGGGAATAATCCCGGACGGTGCCGCCCCATGTTCCCGGCTCGTTCTCCACCTGCACCATGATGACGGTGTGAACCGGGTCCGCGGACTTGAGATGGCGCAGCAGGGCGCTGAAGGCGCGAGCATCTGATTGCAGCGCGACCGGCGCGAATGGCGAGGGTGAATCGACCCGTTTGTGGCCGTCCCTGGCGATCATGCGCGGGAAAAGGTCCGGCCGATTTTTCGCCCAAAGGGGCAGATAGTGCGAGCTGCCGTTTTTCCATGTGCCAAACCAAAGGAGAACCAGCCGCACGTTGTGTTCCCGGGCCTGCTTCAGGATCAAGTCAACGATCGAGGCGTCGAATTTGCCCTGTTCCGGCTCGAACTGTTCCCAATAAACCGGGATCTCGAGCGTGTTGGCGTGCAGATAATCAATGGCCGGCCAGACTTTGGGGAGAATGCCCGGCCAGGCGCTGGAATTGTGGCACTGCGCGCCGAGGATGAGGAAGGGCGCGCCATCCACGATCAGGGCGTGACGCCCGGCATCACCCACGACTTGAGGCAGTGTATTGTTGCCAGCCTGCCCGGTAATGCGCATCAACGACAGGAGGAAGACTAAGGTGAAGGCTTTAAACGCACGGAGCAAAAGCTTATTGCAGTTCTGATTCATATTGGGCTTTGGTGGTGATTATCGCAAGCATGCTCCAGGAATTCCAAGCTGTTGGCAATAGCCATTGCTCACCTCCGCAGTTCATCGCGAACAACGAATTCTTCGTTTTGCCCGCCCGCGAATGCGATTCCACCCCAAAACTGCTTTTGCCCACTTTCGAATAAAGAGAGTGGCCGGAAGCCATTGCGGCATCCGGCCACTCACGAGCAAACCAACCAACTTTTCGGCCTCGGAATTACAACTGAATGGGAAAAACCAAAAACCCATCCAGCCTCTCATATCCGAGGCTGACTATATATCGGCGGAAATCCGAAAAACTTTAGGAGGAGTTTCCGTCCCCGTTTAATGAAAGTCGCCGGACGCCATTGCGGCGTCCGGCGCACCCAACAACCAGACCCCGGGATTACAACCGAAAGGGAAAACCAAAAACCTTTTCGGCCGTCCGTGGCCTGTTGAAAGTTGCTCATTCTTCGATTTAATATTCAACTATTTATTTGATAAAATTTTGTAATCGGTTCCAAAGGCGGCTCAGTCAATTGAGGACACAGCAACAATCTCCATTCTGCTTTTCGCAATTGACAGGTTGAATGGTGGCGTTTGCTGTGGATTCAATTCGAAAACGACGTTGTTCCCCGCACACTGGCGGTGCAATATTGAACGAATCTCCAGCATGCTTGCCTTTCCGCCCGGTTGGGGTTTTGCTGTCGGGAGCACGCTGGTCTAATTGAATATGAAAAGGGCAATTTTCACCGTCATTTCAGTCATTGCGCTCCTGGCCGCGCCTTCACAAGGAGCTTCGGCGCATTCCCCAAAACACGTTGAAGTTTACATCACGGCCAGGGGTGCGGGGCAAGGGCTGGCAAAGGCAGGGGTATATCTTCCATGCCGATGGCGACAATCGAGTGAAGTTGTTTGTGAATTCCAAATTGGTCCTGGATAAAAAGACACCAGGGCGCAAGGAAATATCCAAGCACATCAAACTTGCCGGCGGTCAATCCGCTGAGGTCAGAATTGAATATATCCACGCCGCGGGTGACTCAAGCCTTCACGTGGCTTGGTCCGGCCCTGGCTTCGGCAGACGAACTCTGACCCCAATCAACAACGCGAGCGTCCCCTGATCCATGGAATAAGATTGTAGGGTGATTTCCAGTTGCTGCGCAACACCGCACGTGCCAGCCTACCGGCTTAAAATCACTTTAAAACTCATCAAGCCGCCAATGCCCCGGGGGCCGGCCTGCTTTCCCGCGCTGGCCGATCAACCGAACAGCAGATAGTTCCCCATGTCATGGCAGTGAGATCTTGATTTGATAAAACTTTTGCGCCCCGCTGGCATTGGTGTCGGTCAAGGTAACTTGCGTGCCATTGGTAACGGCTGGCGCGCCAGCAAGCGGAATCCACGTATCGTTAAGCAGATTGCTGCTGACCAGCGCCGTATAGGTGCGTCCAGCCACGACGGGACTGAAGACAAGGTTCATCCAACCGGGTTGTTTGGGCACAGGGGCCAGGCTGAGTACAAAGATCGAATTCGTATCCGTCGGATCCAGGCCGGCCACGTACTTATAGTAGTTGTTCTGCCCGGTGCCATCGAAATTGGCGCCGGATTGCGCTTGCGGACAGGTGGTACAGCCGAAATATTGAAACTGCCACGCTTCGAAGGGGGTCATTACATTGATGAGATTGGTTTGCGTGATGGCAGTCATGCCGCTGGGGCCGGTGACGGTTTCCGTCACCGTGTAAACGCCGGGTGTATTGTAGGTATGGGCAAGGCTGTTCGTGGTGGAGGTGTTGCTGGTCCCACCATCGCCAAAATCCCAGAACCAGTTGGTGACGGCGCCAGTCGAGGCGTCCGTGAATGTTACCGTCAACGGCGCGCCGCCATTGGTCGGGGTGGCGGCAAAGGCGGGGATAGTCGGGATGCCATTGAAAAGGACGTTTGAACTTGGACTAACATCCCCGGCGGAATTATAGGCCGCCACGGCAAAGTAGTAGGTCAGCCCCGGGGTCAATCCGGTAACCTTGAAGGTGGTGTTTGTGCCGGCGTCGAGAGTCCAAGTGTACTGGCCGTCGGCCAATCCATAACAGAGTTCGTAGCCTGCCACCGCGGGGCTTGGGCTTGGACTCCAAGCCAGCGTAACGCTTTGCGCCCGTGTCGGCACCATGGCGGATACGAACAAGAAGAGAGTTAATACTACAATACTGCGTCCGGCTAAAACTGCTCTAAAGGTCATCTGCTCTGCGTCTTTCCTGATTACGCACCGCTCTGCCAACTCCTTAACTCAGCGCCGGGCGCGTAACCGCCTCGCCTCGCGCGCTGGACGTTCATCGTCTGGGTGTTTTGTTTCCAGAGCCGCACAGCAACTCATCAAAATCAACTTATTAAAACTATCGGACGTCCCTGCCCCCACAACTCACCCGTTATTGCGAAAGGAAGAGCAAATATTGTTTATGCTGCGTAGAGCGCTGCGTAAAAGGTAACACACCCGAAGTTGCGCAAGGAATAGCACAATATGTTTATGCAGCGTTCAGGTCCGCGCAAGTTGCCCGCGCCAAGGAATTTGACATGGACAAAAATGATGGACTCAATGGCGATCCGGTTGAGTGTTGATGTCTTTGACGCCGCAAAAGCGGCGGGCGCAGGCGCCATGACGCGCAGAAGTATGGTTCTCCTGCAGCGCAAGTGACCGCCGATGCAGATTGACAATTCCGTCAAAGGAAGACAAATTTCGCGCGTGGCATTCTTTGGGAACGCCATCTTTGGAATATGTCCCTGACACCCTCCACCATGTTGGCGCTGGGAACCAGCGCGCCGGACTTTCGCCTGCCGGATACGCGCGGGCAAATGGTTTCCCCGGCTGATTTTAAATCAGCCCCGGCCCTGCTCGTCCTTTTTATCTGCAACCATTGCCCCTATGTCAAACATATCAGGTCCGCTTTGGCGGAGGTGGGCCGGGAATACCAGGGGCGCGGCGCGGCCATCGTGGCCGTCAATTCCAACGATGCGGAAAATTACCCCGAGGACAGCCCGGAGAGGATGAAACAGGAAGTCAAGACGGCGGGTTATGTGTTTCCCTATCTCTACGACGAAACGCAATCCGCCGCCCGGGCCTATCGCGCCGCCTGCACCCCGGATATGTTTCTTTTTGACAAGGACCGCAAGCTGGCTTATCGCGGGCAGTTCGACGACAGCCGCCCGGGCAACGGCCGGCCGGTCACAGGCAGGGATTTGCGCGCGGCGCTCGACGCCGTGCTGGCGGGCAAACCGGTCCCGGAGCCGCAGAGGCCCAGCATGGGGTGCAACATCAAATGGAAGGCGGGCAACGCTCCCGATTATTTTTGAGGAACATCCGCCGGGCCGGGGCCGGCGGGCGGCGCTTCCGACGGCACCAGGCGCCCGAACCGCGGGATCTCCGGCCAGATCCAGGCCACCGCCAGCACCACCAAAATCGTGGCCGCGCCTCCCGACACCACCGAAAAAACGGGGCCGAAATACTGGCTGACCAGCCCGGATTCAAACCACCCCAGTTGATTGGAGGTCCCGATAAATAGATTATTGACGGACGAGACGCGCCCGCGCATGGCATCCGGCGTGAGCAACTGCACCAGGGTATGGCGGACGATGACGCTGACGTTGTCGGCAAAACCGCAGAGGAACAGCATGAGGATCGAGAACCAAAACCAGCGCGACCCGCCAAAAGCAATGGTGGCCAGGCCGAAGACCACCACCGCCGCGATGAGGGCGCGCCCGGCTTTTTTCATGGGAGGACGATGGGCCATGAGCAAGGCGCAGGCAATTGATCCGACCGGCAGGGCCGCCGTCAACAGTCCCAGTCCCTGCGGCCCAACTTTCAAGATGTCCTTGGCATATTGGGGCAATAATCCCGTCGCGCCGCCAAACAGGACCGCGAACATGTCCAGGGTTATGGCGCCGAGAATCACGCGGTGGCCGAAGACAAACCGAAATCCGCCCAGGAGCGATTCTACCGAGACTTCCTGCTTCGCAAGGGGCTTGTGACGCGCGCGGACAAGGCAAATCATGGCCAGACAGAATAACGCCGCCAAGGCGTTGAGGGCATAGACGGTGGCCGCGCTATGGGTCAAGGCAATCAGGGCGCCGCCCGCCGCCGGGCCGGTCACCGCGGACAACTGGAACGTGGTGGAATTCCAATTGACTGCCAGGGGAAATTCCTCCCGGGCCACCAATTGCGGCAGAAACGAGGCGCTGGCCGACCAGAGAAAGGTTTGCGCCACGCCCGCTGCGAACAGGCAGATAAAAGTCCACGCCACCGGCAGGCCCTTCCAGGACGCCAGCGCCAAACCCAATGAGGTCAACGCCATCGCTCCTTGCATCACGATAATCACCTGCTTGCGCTCCCGGGTGTCGGCCACATGTCCCGCCGGCAGCGTCATCGCCACCATCGGCAAAAAGGCGGCCAATCCGACAAAGCTCAAGGCGAGGGCGGAATGGGTGCGCTCATAAATCTCCCAACCCACCGCCACCGTGAGCATTTGCTGGCCGAAGGACGCCATGACACGCCCCAGCAAATAATACAAAAAATCCCGGTTGCGCAGGATGGCGTAAGGGCTGGGGTTTTGGTCTGTCGATGCAGGCGCCACGCAAAAAAAATTACGGTCCGGCGCCGGCCCGGTTATCCGGCAACTCGATGGCGCCTTCGAAGACAAAGTCGGCCGGGCCGCCCAACACCACGTTGGTGAATTGTCCGCCGCTTCTCTCAAAGCTTACTTCCAGCACCTTTCCGCCCAGCACTTGCACCGCGACGGGCGAGCGCCATTGGTTCAGTTCAGCGGCGATCAAGGCGGACGCCGTCACCCCGGTGCCGCAGGCCAGCGTTTCGCCTTCCACACCCCGCTCGAAGGTGCGGACGCGGATGGCGTTGGCGCCCTGCACCTGGACAAAATTCACATTCGTGCCGCGCGGCCCAAAATAAGGGTGGCGCCGAATCTCCGGGCCTAGGCTCTGCACCATGGCGCGGTCCGCATCAGGGACAAACAGCACCGCGTGCGGCACCCCCGTGTCCACCGAATGAATGGCCGTCGGCCCGATGCTCAACTGAATCGTCTCATGCAACCGCAAATCCCCCGGCGCGGTCAAAGTCACGGCGACGTCATCCCCCTTGAAACAGACGGTGATGACCCCGGCGCCGGTTTCAAAGGTGAAGTCCTTCTTCAAGCCTGTCACCCGCCGCACGAACCGCCCAAAGCACCTTGCTCCATTGCCGCACATTTCACCCCGGCTGCCGTCGCTGTTAAAAAAATCCCAGGCCCAATCCGCCTTGCCCGAGGCGCAGGGTTTAAGCGCAATGAGGCCATCGGCCCCGATGCCCCAGTGGCGGTCGCACAAGCGCGCGGCCCGCGTCGCATCAAGGGGGATGGCCTGCGAGCGATTATCGATCATCACGAAATCGTTTCCCGCCCCGCTCATTTTGGTGAATTTGACGACCACGAGGCAGAGGTTAGCAGTGGAGGGCGCGCACTTCAAATCGGAAAGGCGGCCCTTTCCGGGCCGGACCCGCCGTTTCGGCGCATGTCAATTCCTACGTCGTCAGTTGGCCGTCGGCCAATTCCATGACGCGAGGGGCGCGGGCGGCGATTTTGGCGTCGTGCGTGGCGATGACAAGGGTGGCCTGCCGCTCGGCAAGCAGGTCGTGAAGGAGTTGGATGATCTCCTCGCCCGTGTGCGAATCCAGGTTGCCCGTGGGCTCGTCGGCCAGGATCAGGTCCGGCTGGTTAACGAGTGCGCGGGCGATGGCCACCCGTTGCTGTTCGCCCCCGGACAATTCGTAGGGCCGGTGGGCGACGCGGTGTGCCAGGCCGACGCGATCCAAAAGCTCGCGCGCGCGCGCCTCCACCCCGGACAGGGACTGGCGCGCTATACGGGCCGGAAGTATGACGTTTTCGAGCGCGTTCAACTCGGGCAGCAGATGGTAAGCCTGGAAAATGAAACCGACGCGGCGGTTGCGCAATTGGGCCAGGGCGCCGGGGGCGAGCTGGCGGAGGTTGATGCCGTCAAACAGAATTTCCCCCTGGTTGGGCAAATCCAGGCCGCCCAACAAATGGAGCAGGGTGCTTTTGCCCGCGCCGGAAGCGCCGCGCAAGGCCACAAACTCGCCGCGCTCCACGGTCAGATCGAGGCCGCGCAACACCTCGAGATTGCGCCCGCCCATGACGTAGGCCTTGTGCAGATTGTGAGCGGCCAGCATGGCCGGTGCGCCGGCCGGCTCATTCATGGCGCAGGGCCTCCACGGGTTGCAGACGGCTGGCCTTCCAGGCGGGAAACAAACCGGCCAGCACACAGGCCGCAAAGGCCGTGCCGCAGATGACCACAACGTCCGGGGTTTGAATGGAAGCCGGCAAATCATAGACATGATAAATGGACGAAGGCAGCAGGTCCGAGTGTGTCACCTGCCGCATAAAAGCAAGGAAGGGATTGCGGTAATGCAAGGCCAGCATGCCGGCGGCAAAGCCCAACCCCACCCCCAGCACCCCAACCACGATGCTTTGGCTGAGGAACAGGCACAGAATTTGCCGATTGTTGGCGCCAAGGGCCTTGAGAATGCCGATCTCGCGCGTTTTTTGGACGACGAAGGTTATCTGATAACTCACGATGCCGAAGGCGGCGGCGATCATGATGAAAAAAAGCAGAAAAAACATCATGTTTTTCTCCGTGGCCAGGGCGTTGAAAATGTCCGGGCTTTCCTCCTGCCAGGTCCGCACCGTCAGGCCGCGCGCCGAAGCGGCCCGCAATTGCGCGGCGACTTCGTCCGCCAGGAACGGATCGCGCAGCTTGACTTGCAGAGCCTGGACGGAATTGTCCGGCAGGGACAGCAGTTCGCGCGCGTCATCCATCGAGGCAACAATGAATTGATTGTTGAAGTCGGGAAAGCCGACGTCAAATATGCCGCGCACGGTAAAATCCTCGCCCACCGTGACCTCGCTATTGGTCTTTCCGGTGGTGGGGTCCATTTTTTGCAGGCTTTTCCAGGACCAGATCGCGACGCGGTCGCCCACGGCCAGCCCGTTGAAAGTGGCGTAACCGCAGCCAATGACCAACCCCTTGTCGCTGAGGTCAAAAGAGCCGCTCTTGATGCTGGCCGGCAGAACATTGACTGTGCCGACGGTGGCGGGGTCCACGCCGGCCAAATACGGCGCGGAAGGAACGGGGCTGCCGGTGTCCGGTTCGGTTTTGACCAGGACCTGGCTGTGGATAAACGGGGAAGTGCCGACGACCTTGGGATTGGCGGCAATGAGTTTCATGGTCGCGTGATAATTGGTGAAAGCCTCGTCCCGGTCGGTCGGAAAGACGGTCAGGTGAGCGTTGAAACCGAGAATGCTGTCGCGCCATTCCTTGTCGAACCCGCTCATGACCGAAATGACCACGATCAAGACGGCCACGCCCAACAAAACAGCGCCGATGGAAATGAGCGTAATCACCGAGACAAAAGTCCGGCGCGGTCGCAAATAACGAAACGCTAAAAAGGCCTCAAAAGGCAGCCTTGACATGCCCCAAGAGACTACGGTTGCGCGGGCCGGGTGTCAACGAGGCGGCGAAGAGGACGCATTTCCCGGGGAGCAGGAGACCGTCATTTTATGGGCGGCGCGTTGGTTTTGGCGCCGGGGTTCATCATGAGAAAAGGCTCGCCAAAACGGCCATAATCGAACTTGTTCGTGCTGAATTGGCCCGGGTCCAAAATCCGGAGATACCGGTATTTCAAAACCACCGTCCCGTCCGGTTTGACTTTCTCCGGCACGCCATAGATGAGGGCGAGCTTGCCCGGCGCGGCGTACGCTTCCGCGCTGTCCGCTGTGGCGGCGTCGCCAATTTTGTCGAGGTGCCATGCCAGGCGGAAAAGGCCCTCCCCGCGGGGTGAAACAAACAGCGTGATACGGTGGCCGTCATTGTACTCGATGCCGTTGAAGTAATGGTGCTCGAAAACGGTCTCGGCCGCGATTTTGCCGGTCTCGCCTTCGTCGCGCGCGTCGGTGCTGCGAATGATGCCGGCCCACACCACCGGAACGCCCTCATAGGAGGCGGGTTGCTTTCGGACGTCGTCTGGATAAACGTCCACGCGGGAGCGCAAGAGTTCCGTCTGCTCCGGTTTGCTGGCCGGCTGATAAGACTCATTCCCGGCGCGTGTGGCGCAGGAAACAAGGAGCGTCAGCGCGAAAAATGCCACGACAGAATTGCGTATCATATAATATTGCAGGTTGAAAAGACGCCAATCACGGTTTTCAGACTACGCCATGCCTGATTCCATAGCCACCCTGTTTTTTAAGGGCCATACACCAGCAGCCTCAAGGTGCCGGGAATCATGCGGGGACGCCTTTCGCCCTCGGCGGGCGGATTGAACTTGGCCGTCGGCAGGTAAATCCTGTGAGTTTTCGGATCCAGCGTCATGGTTCTCGCGCCGCGCTCCGTTTTTAACGTCTGCACCACGGTGAGTTTGCTCGGCGAGTCTTCATGCGCAATCGTGGTTGTCCCATCGCGGCATGAACTGAAGGCCAGTTGCGTTCCCGGATCAAAGGCGCAGGCATCGACCCCATCACCTATCGGCACCGAAGCAACCACTTTGCCATCCGTGCTGTTCATCATCACCATTGTTTTGCTCCCACCACAACCGATGAAAAGCCGGTGATGGTCCGTGTCAATGGCCAGACCGGAACCCTCCTCCCCCGGGGCGACGGGCCAATTCGTCACGACAGTGTGCGTCGCAGTGTCAATCACGGCCACTTCGCTTTTGTCTTCGAGATTGTCATAGACACGGCCCGCTGCCGGATCGGCTGCGGGAAACTCCGGCTTGCCATCGAGCGCGATGGTTGCAACCACCTTGCCTGATTTGGCGTCGATCACCGTGGCCGAACGGCCGCGGCCGTTGAACATATAAGCCTCCTGCCGGCCTGGCTCGTAAAGCATTCCGTCCGGATTTTGACCGGTGTCCACCTTCGACAGGATTTGCAGGCTCTTCAAATCGACGATGGCCGCCTTGCTTTCCCGGCCGTCGCTCACAAAACCGCGCCCCAATTCCGGCGCCGGCGCCAGACCGTGGACGCCCGGGGTGTTGGTAATTCTGCCCACCACGCTCTCCCCGTCAATGTCCACCACCACCACCTCCGCGCCGTGGCTCATATAAAGACGCCGGGCTGAGGCGTCCACTGACAAATAATCCCAGCCGCCTTCGCCGCTGATGGGGATTTCCTTCAAAAAGTGATACGACCCTTGCGCGCCGCAGGTCGTCGCAGTAACCAGCCCGACGGCAATAAGCGCGACTGGCCCGAGGACGGAATGAATCATGTGTTTCATAGGCTGTGAAGTGATAACATGGCGTTTGTCCGGAGGGAAGTCATTTGTGGCGGTGATTAAAGAGTGGGACACGCACTTTGCCTTGCCGCTACTGTGCCTGGAGAATTTTTGCGGCAGCGAAGCGGCGCTGAGCCTGGCGGTCCGGGATTAAGATTATGATCAGGCGCAGCCACTCCACCCCGGGCCAGGTTTGGCATGGGCTTCATTTGTTATTTCCCCACTTTCTGCTAATCTCATTTTGTGAGCTTTGTTCGTGAACTTAACAAGCTTCCTTTGCAGCGGTTGCATCAGTACTCCCTGACCGCCTCGGACGCGGAGGCGCGCCGTTGTGTGCGCGCGGGCAAATGGTCGCCGGCCGATTTCGCGTCGTTGATTTCACCCGCGGCCGGCCGGTATCTGGAGGAACTCTGCCTCCATTCACGCGCCCTGACCCGCCGGCGTTTTGGCAACGTCATGCGCCTTTTTGCGCCCCTCTATCTTTCCAACGAGTGCATCAACAATTGCCAGTATTGTGGCTTCTCCCGCGACAATCCCATCTTGCGCGTGACCTTGACCGTGCCGGAAATGCTCAGGGAAGCCCAGGCCTTGCGGAAGCAGGGCTTCCGTAACATTCTGCTGGTGGCGGGCGAGCATCCCAAGTTTGTCTCCACACAATACCTGGCCGATTGCGTGCAGGCCCTCCGCGCCGACTTCCCCGCCATCTCGCTCGAAGTGGGGCCGATGGATACCTCGCCATACCGCCCCATCGTCCAGGCGGGGGCCGAAGGCCTCGTGGTTTATCAGGAAACTTATGACCGCGCCGTCTATGCCGCCATGCATACTGCGGGTCCGAAAAGCAATTTCGACTGGCGGCTGGAAACTCCCGAGCGCGCCTACGCCGCGGGATTTCGTCGCCTGGGCATCGGCGCCCTCCACGGACTGGCTGACTGGCGGCGCGAAGCGTTGTGCCTCGCCGCCCACGCCGATTATTTGTTGCGCCATTGCTGGAAGGCCCAATTGTCCATTTCCCTGCCCCGCCTCCGCCCCTGCGCCGGCCAGTTTCAGCCCCTGACGCAAATGTCGGAGCGCGATATGACCCAGCTTGTCTGCGCCTTGCGCCTGGTTTTTCCCGACGCCGCACTCGTTTTATCGACACGCGAAGCGCCCCGGCTGCGCGATGGCCTCCTTCAGGTTGGCATCACCCTGATGAGCGCCGGCAGCCACACTGAACCGGGCGGTTACACGGGGGCCGGACGGGAAAAAACGCATCAGACCAGGCGTGGCCGCATTATCGACACGGCTGCGGCCGGCGAATGGACCGGCCCGGATGGCACGACCAATGCCACCGGCCAGTTTCAAATCGCCGACGATCGTTCCCCCCGCCAAATCGAGGCCGTGCTGCGCCGCCTCGGCTACGACCCGGTCTGGAAGGATTGGGACGCGGTGCTGACCGCATGAAAGCTCCAAACTCCATTTGATTTGAATGGACGACACCTGCGTCATCGCCAACGGGCAGCGGATCGCCGCGGCGACTCCCTGTTCCATCGAGCAATTCCTTCTGGCGCAAAAACTCCCGCCGCGCAGCGTGGTGGTGGAACACAACGGCCAGGCGGTGGCCCCTTCGGAATTTGCCCGGCGGCAGTTGGCGCGGGACGACCGGTTGGAGATCGTCCGCATCGTCGCCGGAGGCTGATGGACCCTAACCCCGCTCTGTCGGCCTTTGTGGCCGGCCTTGATACCGAATCGTTCTTTGGCCAGGTCTGGATCCGGCGGATCGAGCGCGGCTTTGAGTTGCGCCACGTCGCGGACAGGGACTGCGACCCCGCCACACTGCGCCTGCTGGGGCAGAATGACATCCGTCCGCTGGCCCAATTCACCGCCCGCGGCGCGTTTCGTCCGCTCAAGTCCGCGCCGGATTTGCAACGCGGCTGGCGGATAACGCCGCGTGACGCAAACGCCCTGGGCGCGGCCCTCAACCTGTTGTATCCGGGCGCCGTGGCCGACTGGTTCGCCGCACGGGCGCCGCTGCCGCCCGTCACTTCCTACCGCGAGTTTGCCGGACGGCAAACGGGCATGTACCGCATCACGGCCCGGCTGGACGACGCGGCGGCGGGCGCGGTCATTCAAACCTGCTGTCAAATAGAGTTCTGCTTGAAGCGCCGCCTCTGGACCGTGGATGGCCTGCCGCCCGATACCCCCGGCGCAAAAAGCTCCCTGCCGTGCCTCGAACCGTGTGCCATCCTGCTGGAGTCCGTCCGGAAAAAGGCCCGCCTCGATTTGGACCAAAGGGCGCCAAAGCAATAGAAATGTGATTTGTCTTGGAAAAGCGCCCCGCCTCGATTACACCGCAGCCGGCTAAATACGAAGGTTATGCGCAGCAATAACAATGTTCTGTACCTGGCTGGTCTCATCATCGCGGCGGTGTGGATGGGCCTCTTTGCGGCGGCGGCGGCGGAAAGTGCCGGCGCGTCGTCCCAAGCCGGTCCGCTCTCCCACAGACTCCAGGCGATGGAGCCTGGCGCAGCCTGGACCGAGCTGACCAATGCCAATCACCAAGCGCCGCCTGTCCCGCCGGAATGGAACCGCACCCCGCCGACAGCCGGGGAAAGGGAGAAGTTTTACCTCCCTTACATCGAGGCGATGGCGGACAAATCCAGGGATTTTTATACCCGGTTTCCCGCCGACACCAATGCCGCGGACGCCAAATTGATGGAATTTCAATTGCTGCTGGTGCCGCTGCAATGGGGCCAGACCAAACAATTGGCCCGCGTTGAAGCTGCGGCAAACTCGCTGCTCAACGATCCCGCCATCAGTGGGGAGAAACATTTCCAGATATTGTGGAACATGGCCTTGAACAGCCCGCCCAATAAGTCGCGCCCCTTGTTCCAGGAAATCGTCAACGGCGCCGCTCCCGACAAACTGAAAGCCGCCGCCGCCGCCGAACTGAAGAAACTGGATGCGCTCGGCAAACCGCTGGTCCTGCGCTTCACCGCCGTGGACGGGCGCAGTGTGTACCTGGCCAGCCTCAAGGGCAGGGTTGTGCTGGTCGATTTCTGGGCCACTTGGTGCCCGCCGTGCGTGGCCGAAATACCTGATGTCAAGAAGACTTATGACGTGTTCCATGCCGGCGGTTTTGAGATCGTCGGCATCAGCCTGGACAAGGACAAGGACAAACTGACGCAATTCGTCGCGGCCCACAAAATGGAATGGCCGCAATTCTTTGACGGGCTGTACTGGCAGAACAAATACGCCGTGCAATTCGGCATCGAAAGCATCCCGGCCATGTGGCTGATCGACAAAAAGGGCCTGCTGCGCGACGTGGACGCCCGGGCCAACTTGGGCGGGGCCGTGCAAAAACTGCTGGCCGAATGACCATGGATGGACTGCACCACCTGCTTTGGTTTGACGGAAAATTCCTGGGCGTTGCTTGGAACGTGTGGAAGATCATCGGTTGGAGCGCCAACGGTGTTTTCTCGGCCCGTTTCCTGGTGCAGTGGTATGCCACGGAGAAGCGCAGGCAGGTTGTCGTGCCGCCGATGTTTTGGTGGCTGAGCCTGGCCGGTTCGCTTCTCTTCCTGGCCTACGCCCTGTTCTACGAAAAGGACTCCGTCTTCATCCTGGCCTACGCCTTCAACTGGCTCCCCTACTGTCGCAATTTGATCATTCATTTCCGCCATGAAAAATCCCGCCTGACCTGCCCGCACTGCGGCCTCAAAGCCCCGTCCGCCGCCAACTTCTGCGGCCAATGCGGCTCCCCCCTCCGCGCTGCGCAGCCCGCGGTGAGGCTCAACGCCCCGTAAGCCTGCCTCATTGCCGAACGGCGTTCCGTCATTTACGAAATTTTCGCCCGGGAATTGCGGCGCCCTGCCCATCCAGGCAGTCAATTGACGCATCTTCGTCCTGCCCGCCGATTTGTTCGTCCTGCGCATACAGATACAGCATGAGGAATGGCTGCTCCTTGGAGAACCTCTGCACCAATGCCGTGCTGGCTGTCTGATCCAGACCGCACAATTCCTCCCAGGCGGCCTCAATAACGTCTCACGCAACCGGTTGCATCCGCCGATTAGAATCTTTTCCCCTCGCGCAAAGCAAGCATTGTCGTGGCCGGCACTAGTTCTTTCCCCCAAATGTTCCAGAAATGTTCCAGAAATGTCTGTCGCGGCGAATCAACTGTCGGGCGAATCAACTTGCCATTGACCCGGACTCTGCCAAAATAAATCCCGTTGGTTTGGTAGCGGATGAGTTTGGAACATGGTATTTTTGAGCCGTTCAGCCAGTTTAGCTCAGTGGTAGAGCAACGGTTTTGTAATTCTACGAGTGGTTTTTGCCATTGTTAGCAACCTGCCATTCCCCTTGTTTTACAAGGGTTTTCTCAATTTCGGCGTTTGCTATTATTGACTCCATTTTGCCCCAAAAAGCACAACCCATATACAAATCGGATATACAATTTCCCCTCCGTCGCTCGGTCAGAATCGCAGTCGAATTTCGTTTTCCCAAACCCGCTTCAATTGCTCGGTATCGCTTTGCGCAAGGACGCCCAAACGACGGCGCAGAAGGTTTTGTTCCAGGCAGTCCAACCGGGACAGTCTGGCCGTGGAGGCCACGCGCAAACCCGCTGCTGCCCAGTTTTGCAAGAGGGAGTATTATCGCCGGTTGGGTTATAGAGAGGGTTGGATAGACCGCGAGCGGAAAAAAGAGCCACAGTTCGACAAATGGGTGACAGAGGATTCAAGGGACTTTTGCCCTTATCCTGGTCCAGCTTCGAGATGATCGAAAACTGAGTTTGGAGGCGACAGCTTCGCGACGAACAAACTTTTTGCAAGCGTCTGTGTTTTCATGAGCTACATCCTCAGGAAAATACGGCTAAAATGCAACCTTCTTGGCCTCGCTGGCGCTGTGTTCGTCCCGCAAGTGGCCGTAGGTTTTCATGCAGAGCGCACCGCCGTCCTGGTGCCCAAGCCAGCGCGAGACTGTAGGAATGTCCACGCCGGATTCAATGCAGCGGGTGGCGAACAAATGGCGCAGATCATGGTGGGTGATGCGTTTCACACCGGCCAGCTTAGCGGCGCGGTCTATGGATTTTTGGCACTCGAAAACTTGCATTACGGGTTTTTCGGGCAATTCTCCCGGCTGCTCCCCTCGCATTTTTTCCAGCAATTGCCGCAGGCTGCTGTTCAGTGGAATCCACCGGGCCTTGCTGTTTTTGGTAACGCGGACGTGAAGCAGTCCCTTCTCGAAATCAACGTCACTCCACAGAACATGCCTAGCCTCGTCAATCCGCACGCCGGAGAAAGCCAGAAATCGAAACAGGTTGACCTCGCCTTTCACCGATGCGCCTTTGTTGATGGCCAGCCGCCGGTAATCTTGCAGGAAATCGGACAGCTTGACCTTGGCCACGCTCAACACATGCGTTTCGAGGGAGCGGCGAATGGGTGTGAGACAAAATTCTTCAAACTGAAAAATACGGCTTGTGTTTTTTTGTTTGTGTGCCTATAGAGATAGGCACATTATGAATCCACCAAATAAAACACGCTTGCTGCAACAAATCGCCGCCATTCCCGCCATGGAGCGGGGCACGCTCTGCCCCTATACCTTTAAGGATCGTGGGGAGGACTCCGGCCCCTACTACAAGCTCCAGCATTGGCAGAGGGGCAAAAACCACACCCGGTATGTTTCCGCCCAGGAACTGCCCGCCGTTCAGGCCGCCGTGGCGGGCTACGCCCTCTATCAGCAACTGACCGGCCAATATGCCGATTTGGTGGTGGAGGAAACCCGCCAACGCATCGAGGGCTCAAAAAAAACAAGTCCCCCCGGAAATCCTCCTGGCCCAGGACCAGGAAATCCAACAACTGATCGCCTGTTTTCAAGCGCAGCTTCCCCGGGGAAACGCCGTCGCCCAATTGGAAGTTCTGGTGCGCACGGCGGTCCACAAGACCGCCAATGCGCTGGTGGGCTGGTTGCTCCAACAAGCCGCCGACCAAGTCGATGCGGCTTACCAGCCACAGCGGGGGCAAGTGCGCAAGGGCCGGGAAAAAATCGAGGCCCAAGGGATGTTTGGCCGCTTCCCGTTGCAGCGGGATTATTATTACCATCAGGGCAAGAAGCAGGGCCATTATCCGGCGGACACGGCCCTGGGAATGGAGGTGGGTTACACGCCGGCCCTGGCCAAGCTGATGTGTCTGGAAGGAGCCGATGAGCCGACCTACTTGAAAGCCGAGCGGCATCTGGAAAAAACCGGTGGCATTGCCGTCTCGGCGCGGCAGATTCAGCGGGTCGTCCAGCGCGTGGGCGGGAGCGCCCAAAGCTGGCAGGAGCGCCCGGCCCAGCCCGGCCCGTGCCACGCCCCGATCCTGTATGTCAGCGCCGATGGCACCGGGGTGCCGATGGTGCCGGAGGAGTTAAAGGGCCGGCGCGGCAAGCAGGCCGACGGCAAGGCCAAGACCCGCCAGGTTTATTTGGGTTGCGTGTTCACCCAACACCACACTGATGAAAAGGGCCATCCGATCCGGGATTATGAATCGACCACCTATGTTTCCAGTTTCAAATCCATTGGGGATTTCGGCCCGCTGCTGCGCCAGGAGGCGATCCGGCGCGGCCTGGGCAGCGCCGGCAAGGTGGTGGTGCTCATCGACGGGGCGGCGGGCTTGGAACACATGGGCAAAGACTGCTTCAAGGACCAGTTGCAAATCGTGGACTTCTTCCACGCCATGGAGCACGCCGGCAAAGTCTTGGAAGCGCTCATTGGCAAGGCTCATCCGGACTACAAAAAGCGGCAGCGTCGTTGGGCCAAGAGGTTGCTCAAGGACAAAGTTCAGGTCTTGATCGAGCAGGCGCGCCAGGAATGCGCCGGCCAGCCGCAGGCAGCAGCCGTGGAGGAAGCCTTGGGCTATTTTGTGCGCAACGTCAACCGCATGCAATATGGGACCTTCCGCGCGGCTGGCTACTTCATCGGTTCGGGAGTGGTGGAGGCCGGCTGCAAGACCGTCATTGGTGGCCGCTGCAAACAATCGGGCATGTTCTGGTCGGAATCCGGGGCCGAGAATATCCTGGCCCTGCGCTGCCTTCACAGCAGCCAACGTCTGGAGGAGTTCTGGAAACACCGCCTCAATGAACAGGCGGCACGCAACGACACCCTGGCCCTAACGGCGTAAAGGAAGAATTTTGTCTCACACCCGCGGCGAATCAATGTTCCAGAAATGTCTTGCGCCGCTTCTTGACTGTGCTACTTTCACCCGCTGATTTGTGTTGCTCTAAATTGCTTATGAAGAAACTTGCCCTCTCCCTGATGGTTGTTGCGTTGACCGGTTCCTGGCAGATCGCCTCCGCCGGCGATGTCGTCGGAAAAGTGACTTTGCAAGGAACGCCGCCGCCGGAAAAAGCCATCGCCTTCGATGACACGTGCAGCTCGTTGCATCCCACCGTCACCACCACCCGCCATTATGTCGTGGGCAAAAACCACGGCCTGGCCAATGTGTTTGTCTATATTTCCAAGGGCTTGGAAGGGAAAAAATTCACGCCCCCTTCCACCGCGGCGGAAATCACCCAGGAAGGCTGCATGTACAATCCCTACGTGCTGGGAGTCATGGTCGGGCAGGTCTTGAAATTCAAGAACTCGGACCCGCTCATGCACAACGTCCACGCCTTGCCGGCCGTCGATGGCAACCAGGAGTTCAACTTCGCCCAGCCCAACCAGGGCGATGTCAACGATACGAAGTGGACGGCCAGCATCACCAAGCCGGAAGTGCTGGTCAAGATCAAGTGCGAGGTGCATGCCTGGATGTTCTGTTACGTCGGCGTGCAGGACAATCCGTTCTTCGCCGTGACGGACAAGGACGGCCAGTTCAAAATTTCTGATTTGCCCGCGGGAGATTATACGTTGACCGCTTATCACTTGAAGGCGACCTCCAAGTCGGGCGTCTCCAGGCAAATCACAGTTGGAAGCGGTCCTGTCACCGCCGATTTTACGCTCGAAGTGCCTGCCCCAAAGTAAGTTGGGTGGCCTGACGGTTCAAGTTCCATCAAGCAGCGCCCCATCCGTTTGCCGGGCGCTGTTTGACTTATTGTGATTTGTGTTGTCTCTTTTGTCTGTCGTTGTCGATTGTTACTTATCGTTGCCTGTTGTCGGAAGTGAATTCATTGCCTGTTGAAAATGTTGGCCTGAAGCGCTGCGCGGTTTTGACCGCGTGCATGACGTTTGTGCTGGTCTGGGTGGGAGGCATGGTGACGAGCAAGGGCTATGGTCTGGCCGTGCCTGACTGGCCCAATACCTACGGCTACAACATGTTCTTCTTCCCGCCCTCGAAATGGATCGGCGGCATCTTCTTCGAGCACAGCCACCGACTGGTCGCTTCGGTGGTGGGCCTGCTCACGATGATTCTTGCCCTGTGGTTGTTCGGCCGCAAATCCCGCCCGATGCTGCGCTGGGGCGGCGCTCTATTCATTCTCACCGGTCTCGGCCTGTGCTTGATTTTCCCCGCGCATCACAAGGAAGACCTTTCGTTGTCCATCCTGGGCCTGGCGGCACTGGCCTCCAGTTTCGTCTGGCCCGCCTGCGCGCCATCGCCGCGATGGCTCCGTGTGCTGGGGATCAGCGCTTTTGCCGCCGTGCTGGCGCAGGGCGTCTTGGGCGGGCTGCGTGTGACGCAACTGGATGCCCGTCTCGGTATTTTTCACGCTACACTGGCGCAATTATTTCTGGTGCTTGTTTCCTTCATCGCCCTCAGCCAGACCCAATTCTGGCGTGGGTTGCCCGTCCGACCCGAAACGGACCGCCATCGACTGCGATTTTTCCTTGTCACCGCCACCGGCCTTGTGCTGGGCCAGCTTGTGCTGGGCGCAACCATGCGCCACCAACATGCCGGGCTTGCCATCCCGGATTTCCCCGCCGCCTACGGCAAAATATGGCCCGATGCCAGCCCGGCGGCCGTTCTGAGCTACAATCAAAACCGCTTGGAAGCCTCCGGCGAAAACCCCATCACCGCCTTCCAAATCGAACTGCAAATGGCGCATCGCATCGCGGCGCTGGCCATTCTTGTTGCGGTGGGTCTGGTGGCCTGGCGCGCCCGCTCTGATCTGGGCCGCCGCCATCCCCTGTCCCGGTTGGCTTTATTTTGGTTTGGGCTTGTCCTGACGCAGGCTTTCCTGGGCGCGGCCACCATTTGGACCGGCAAATCAGCCGATGTCGCCACCGCGCACGTGGCCTGCGGCGCATTGTGCCTTGTCATGGGCGGATTGGTCTCGATTGTTTCCTTTCGAATGCTGGCGGCTCCGCTTGCCCGCTGTGCCGTTCTAAAAGCAGAACTCGCGGCCCTTCATGGCATCGTCCGGCATCCCCCATTAAACCTTTGATGAAAGCCACCCTGCAAACATTGAATGCGCCACCGGCCATCGCCGTTGCGCCGGCGGCGGAGAAATCGCTGGCGGTCGTTTTGAGCGAGTTGTTCAAGATGCGGCTGACAACCTTGGTGTTATTGACAACGCTCGCCGGCTTTTACCTCGGCTCGCGCGGGCCGGTCTCGCGCGGTTTGATGGCCGGCACCCTTCTCGGGGCCGCTCTCCTGGCCAGTGGCGCGTCGGCCCTCAATCAACTGCTGGAACGCGACTACGACGCCAAAATGCGGCGGACTCAGGAACGTCCCTTGCCGACGGGACGGCTCACGCCGGAAGCGGTGTTGTTGATTGGCAGCGCCTGCGCGATGGCGGGTTTGGCATGGCTGGCGCTTGCCGTAAATCCGCTCACAGCGCTGCTGGGAGCCATCACCCTGGTTTGCTACGTCTTTATCTATACTCCCCTCAAGCGGGTGACCACGCTCAACACCGCCATCGGGGCCATCCCCGGGGCGCTGCCGCCGCTCATGGGCTGGACGGCCGCCCGCGGCGAAATCTCGGCGGAAGGCTGGTCGCTCTTTGCCATTGTTTGCTTTTGGCAACTGCCGCATTTCCTGGCCATTGCCTGGATGTATCGCGACGAATATGCCAAGGCCGGGTTCGTCATGCTGCCGGTCGTGGATGCCGGAGGGGAACGGACCGGGCGGCAGGCCTTCTGCCATACCTTGGGCCTCCTGCCAGTGAGCCTGGCGCCGTTTCTCTATCACTTGACCGGCCCGGTTTATCTGTGTGGCGCGCTCATTCTGGGTTCCACCTTTGCCTGGTGCGCCTGGCATTTCGCCCGCCAGCGCACCCTGCGGCGGGCCAGGGCGCTGTTCTATGCATCGATTCTCTACTTGCCAATATTATTCGGACTAATGGTATTTGACAAAATAAAAACCGGATAAGAAACCATGATTCCATTTGACAACACCGGCAAGGTGCATTTAAGTTCAGTCATAAATTGGTGTTGCCAGTGCAATAAATAGCCATGCAGCCTGAAAACCATTCGGATTCGAGCGTTCACAACCAGCCTCATCATGAGCTTGGGTTTTGGCGGAAATACATCTTTTCCACCGACCACAAGATCATCGGCCTGCAGTACGGCGTGACCGCGCTCTTGTTCATGTTTTTCGGCTTTTGTCTGATGCTGATGATGCGCTGGCAACTCGCCTATCCAGGCAAAGCCCTTCCCGTCGTCGGGAACCTGCTCTATCATGTGCTGGGGGCGGACATGGTGGGCAAGGACGCCGCCGGCAACTGGGGCGTCATCATGCCGGATTTGTATAATTCCTTTGGCGCGATGCACGGCACCATCATGGTTTTTTTGGCCATTGTCCCGCTGGCTTTCGGCGCTTTTGGCAACTTCGTCACCCCCCTGCAAATCGGCGCGCCGGACATGACCTTTCCGCGCGTCAACATGGTCAGTTACCAGTTTTATTTCATGGGCGGCGTCATCATGTTCGCCAGTTTCTTCATTCCCGGCGGGGCGGCGCAGTCGGGCTGGACCTCCTATTCGCCGCTGGCCACGGTGACGGCGGGGAGCCAGCATCCCAACGGCCAGACTTTTTGGATCATGGGCATGGTCTGCCTGATCAATTCGTCTTTGCTCGGCGCGGTCAATTTCATCACGACCATCATTCAACTGCGCGCCAAGGGATTGACTTGGATGCGGCTGCCCTTCTTTGTCTGGGCGCAATTCGTGACCGCCTTTCTCCTGCTCCTGGCCTTTCCGCCCCTGGAAGCGGCCAGCGTGCTGCAACTGGCGGACAATCTGCTCCACACCAGCTTTTTCCTCCCCACCGGCCTGATGGTGGCCGGGCAGGCGTTGCATGTCAGCGGCGGCGGAAGCCCCTTGCTCTGGCAGCATTTGTTCTGGTTCCTGGGGCATCCTGAAGTCTATGTCTTGATATTGCCCGCCATGGGCATCGTCACCGAGATCATCGCCAACAATACGCGCAAGCCGATCTGGGGCTACCGCTCGATGGTCTATTCCGTCCTGGTCATCGGGTTCCTTTCCTTCATCGTTTGGGCGCACCACATGTATCTGACCGGCATGGGCACGCGCATTGCCACCTTCTTCCAAACGACCACCATGATGATTTCCATCCCGTCGGTCATCATATTGACCGCGCTGTTCATTTCGCTGTGGGGCGCGTCCATCCGCATTAACACCCCGATGCTCTTCGCCTTGGGTTTTCTGCCCATGTTTGGCATCGGCGGCCTGACCGGCCTGCCGCTGGGTTTCAACGCCAGCGATATTCAACTGCACGACACCTATTATGTCATCGCCCACTTCCATTACATTGTTGCGCCCGGGACGATCTTCGCCTTGTTTGGCGGCATTTATTTTTGGTACCCGAAAATGACCGGGCGGTTTATGAATGAATTTTGGGGCAAAGCGCATTTTGCGCTGTCATTCATTTTCATGAACCTGATTTTCATGCCGATGTTTGTCCAGGGCCTGGAAGGCATGTCCCGCCGCATGTATGACGGCGGCGCCACCTACGCGGAAAGCGGCGGCGTGGTGGGTTTGAGCAAATATATCGTAGGCTTGAACGTCCCGATCTCCCACGCCGCCTTCGCACTGGGCCTGGTGCAAATCCCGTTCATCATCAATTTCTTTTACAGCATCAAACGCGGCCGGTTGACCCACTCGGATAATCCGTGGGGCGCCACCACCCTGGACTGGCAGACGCCCACGCCTCCCCCGCACGGCAATTTCGACAAGCCGATGGAAGTTTTCCGCGGCCCCTACGAATACAGCGTGCCCGGCCACGCCCGCGATTTCACCCCGCAAAATGAGCCTGAAGGACAAGAACCCTCCATCCATGGAAATCCCGTACGCAGTTAAACCCCGGCCCGACACCGGCCTTTACAACGCCAAGCTGGGCATCTGGCTCTTCCTGGCCTCGGAAGTGATGCTCTTCGGGGCGCTATTTTCGTCCTACATCCTGCTGCGCGTCAACGCCGAGGAAGGGACCTGGCCGCATCATTGGCTCAACATCTGGCTGGGCATGACCAACACCTTCGTCCTCATCATTTCCAGCGTGACGGTAGTCCTGGGCTGGGCTTCGCTCAAAATGGGCAAATTCAACCGTTACAAATTCTACCAGGGCATCACCCTGCTTTGCGCCTTGGTCTTCCTCGGCATCAAATCTTTCGAATACCATGACAAGTTCATGCATTACGAGATCCACCTCAAGGACGGCCGCATCGCCGACGGCCACATCCAGCCCGGCACGACGGACAAAACGGTCGTGCTCGATGGGCGCTATGTCGCCAGCCACGCCGATCTGATGGAGGGCGAGGTGCATCACGAGAAGGAACCTGAAATCAGCATTCCACGCGACCAGATTGTATCGATGGAAAACTACGGCCCGTGGCACAACACCTACACCGCGATTTACTTCACCTTGACCGGCCTGCACGCCTTGCACGTCATCGGCGGGGCCATCGTCATATTCGCCATTTGGGGTCCGCTGGCCAAAGTCTGGGAGCAGGACCCCGAGCGTTACACCAATCGCGTCGAAGTTTCGGGCCTGTTCTGGCATTTTGTCGATCTGGTTTGGATATTCCTATTCCCTGTTCTTTATCTCTTATAGACATTTATGGATACCACTCATTCACCTGCTGCAGCGGCCGGCGCCGTCAGCGAACATGCCGTCGAAGAGGCGCGCAAGCACATCCGCACCTATCTCATTGTCGGCTTCGCGCTGTTGTGCGGCACGATCATGACGGTTTGGGCTTCGTTGATTAACTTCCACAGCCGTGAGATCAACATCGCCGTGGCGCTCACCATCGCCTGCACCAAGGGCTTTCTCGTCGCCGGTTTTTTCATGCACCTGATCTCCGAGCGGAAAATGATCTACGCCGTCCTGAGCGTCACCGTTTTCTTTTTTGTCGCGTTGATGTATCTTACGCTGTTTTCGATGGCGGACGGCAGCATCATTCATATTCGGTGATATGTCACTCAAGGCTTTCCATATCGTTTTCGTGGCGGCGTCCATCCTGCTCGCCTTTTTCATGGGCGGCTGGTTGCTGCATGATTACCTGGCCACGCGGGAGACGGCGGAATTGGTGGTGGGGATTCTTTCCGTCCTGGCCGGATTCGGCCTGATTTGGTACGGCAAATCCGTCCTGCGCAAACTCAAACACATCAGTTATTTATGAAACGCATCATGACACTTGTATTGACTGTCTTCGTGGCCGTGCTGGCCTCGCCTTCCGGGGCCTTGGCCTGCGCGGCCTGTTTTGGCCAATCCGATTCCAACATGGCCAAAAGCGTCAACGCCGGCATATTCAGTTTGCTGGCGGTGGTTGCGACGGTGCTGATCGGCGCGGCTTCCTTTTTTGTTTTCCTCTCGCGCCGCGCCAGCACCGTTGAAACCGGACAGGCCGCCCGGAAAACTCCATGAATTCAGGACCCAGCGCCATGCCGGACACACCGCCGATTAAGAAGGGACTGAACTTTAAGCTGTTCTTCCTGTCGGGCGTGCTGCTCCTTCTTCCCACCTGGTACGCCTTCCACTATCTCTCTCCCGTGGGCAACATGCCCGACGACGCCTCCGGCCAGGGGGCAAGCGTGGATCGCTTGATTTTTTCCGTTCACGCGTTGATGGGGACGCTGTTCGTCGGCTGGATTGGCTATTTTTTTTATGTGCTGTTCCGCTACCACAAAAGCCGCAGCCCCGTCGCCGATTACAAGGGCGTCACCAGCCACGCCTCGACCTGGCTCGAAGGTGTCGTCGCCCTGATCGAGGCGGCCCTGCTCATCGGGTTGGCCATTCCCATTTGGGCGCATGCCGTCGATCAATTCCCCAGCGCGAAGGATTCCACCGTCATCAAAGTCATCGCCCAACAGTTCCAATGGAACGGCTGGTACCCCGGCCCTGACGGCGTTTTTGCCCGCCAGGACAGGAAGCTTGTTTCGGGTGACAATCCTTTCGGCCTCGACAAGAACGACCCGCACTACAAACAGAATTTCATCGTGGCCAAAGATTTGGTTGTGCCCGTGGACAAGCCGGTCATCGTCTATATCAGCTCGCTTGATGTCATTCATTGTTTTGCCTGCCGTCCGATGCGCGTGACCCAGGATGCGATCCCCGGCATGGTCATCCCCGCCCATTTCACGCCCAGGAAAACCGGCGCCTACATGATCAATTGCGCCCAGCTTTGCGGCGCGGCCCATTACACCATGAGAGGCACCTTGAAAGTCGTTTCCGCCGGGGATTACCAGAAATGGGTCGCCAGCAAATCCAGCGCTGGCGCCGGCGCCGGAGCGGGCTACGAATAGGGCGCAGCCTCTGGAGCGCCGGTGTTTGCGGAACCCTGCGAGGTCAGATTTGATGAGTCAATCGCCGCGAAATGTCCGATGGCTATTTTGGGCCGCATGGGGTGGACTGTGTCTGTTTGTTCTCGCCACCCTGGCGGTATCCGTGGCCACTCAATTCAAGGCCAAGCCGCTGCCCGTCTTTGGCACTTTGCCCGATTTCACTTTGACCAATCAAAACGGCCGGACGGTAACGCTGGCTGATTTCCACGGGCAGATTTGGATTGCCGATGCCATCTTCACCCGTTGTCCGAGCCAATGCCTGCTGATGTCCGGACACATGAAAGAGATTCAGGACGCCCTCCCGGCGGGCCTTCCCGTCCAGCTTGTTTCCTTCACCACCGACGCCGCTTTCGATCAGCCGGCGGTTTTAAAAAAATACGCCAAACACTTCGGGGCCAGGGACAATTGCTGGTCATTCCTGACGGGTGACAAACACGCGCTGCACGGCGTGGAAGTCGATGGGCTTAAGCTCGCCGTCTGGGACAAGCCCGTCGCGGAGCGGGACAGCTCTGAAGATCTTTTTATCCACAGCGAAAAATTTGTCCTTCTTGACAAAGTGGGCCGAATTCGGGGCTACTACGACGGCCAAACCGGGTCGGCGGTCACGGAGGTGATCGCCGCCGCCCAAACCCTGGCGCGCGAATGAACCACCGCCCCTTCACGTTATGACCCTGCACGACTTGCCTGCCGTCAACGGTACGCTCAACGGTTTGAGCGCCGTTTTCCTGTCCGCCGGCTTCTTTTTCATCAGGAGAAAAAACATCCGCGCCCATCGCAATTGCATGATCAGCGCCTTTGCCACCTCGGTCATTTTCCTGATTTGCTATCTGACCTACCACATCTTCGTGCATCACGTGACGCGCTTCCAAAACCCGCCCTGGTTTCGTCCGGTTTATCTGGGCATCCTGCTGACCCATACCGTGCTGGCCGTGGTCATAGTGCCGCTGGTTTTGGTGACATTGAATCGTGCCTTCAAGCAGCGCTTCGAGTTGCACAAGAGAATTGCCCGTTGGACCTGGCCGCTCTGGATGTACGTATCCGTCACCGGCGTCGTGGTCTATCTGATCCTCTACCAAATCTTCCCGCAGGCGCCTTGAATCGATCTGGAGTGCATCCGTAAAGATTGCTTGGAACCGGGGGCAAAACCCGCCAGTGTTGTTTTATGCCAACAGTTCTGCGTTCCGGCCCTTATCGCGTGTTCTTTTACGCGGGAGACCGCCATGAGCCGCCTCACGTGCATGGCGAACGGGACAGAAGCAAGGCAAAGTACTGGCTCGAACCTGTATCGTTGGATTCAAGCAATGGTTTCAGCCGGAGTGAACTGATGGACGGTTACAGGTTGATTTCAGAGCTGCGGGTGGTACTATTGGAAAAATGGCATGACTACTTTGGTGATTGATAGCGCAGCCAGCAGAGCCACGGCAGTTCGATTGACTGAGGACACATTGGTTGTTGATTTGGCTGATGGCCGCACGGTTTCTGTGCCGCTGGCCTGGCATCCCCGCTTGTTGCAGGGTTCCCCGGCTGAGCGCGCCAATCACAGGTTTATCGGCGGGTGTGAGACAAAATTCTTCAAATTGAAAATTAAGGCTTGTATTTTTTGGGAGGTGTGCCTATAAACATAGGCACATGATGAATCCACCTAATAAAACAGGCCTTCTGCAACAAATCGCAGCCAT
>Ga0224554_1000295_pt1 | contig 43757 bp, 40 predicted proteins | sample 714S22024metaG_FD_180666 | JGI IMG/M metagenome (GOLD analysis project Ga0224554, IMG submission 180666) | Peat soil microbial communities from Stordalen Mire, Sweden - 717 S2 20-24 | ecosystem: Environmental > Terrestrial > Soil > Wetlands > Peat | place: Sweden: Norrbotten County, Stordalen... | reverse complement strand
CAAGTCGGCAAAGGATGCGGCGGTGCTGGTTTTGGTTTATTGATGGTAGGGTCGGCGCGCTGCGCCGACCGGACGCCGCAGCGCGGCGTCCCTACCCCAAAATCCGTGTTCATCCGTGTTCATCCGTGTCCATCCGTGGTTGAGTTGATTTGCCTTCATTGACGCTGGCGGCTGGCGGCGGTAAATTCAAGCATGATTGATGTCGCAGAAATGCAGCCGCGCGGGGCGATGGCCAAAAGCAAATTCGAGCCGCTGGCAAAGGAAATCTTCACGCTGAAAAAGCAGCTCAACGCCGTCATCCTGGCGCACAATTACCAGGTGCCGGAGATTCAGGACGTGGCGGATTTCACCGGCGATTCGCTCGGCCTCGCGCAACAGGCGGCGAAGACGGACGCGGACGTGATTGTGTTCTGTGGCGTGCATTTCATGGCGGAGACGGCGAAGATTTTGAACCCCAACAAAATCGTGGTGCTGCCGGACAAGGACGCTGGCTGTTCGCTGGAAGAAAGTTGTCCGGCGGAAAAACTGGCGGCGCTGCAGGCGACCAATCCGAATTTCTGGACGATTGCCTACATCAATTGCAGCGCGGCGGTAAAGGCGTTGTCCGACGTCATCGTGACGAGCGGCAACGCGGAGAAAATCGTCAACGCCGCGCCGAAGGGCAAAGACCTGCTTTTTGTGCCGGACGAAAATCTCGGCCAATGGGTGACGGAGCAGACGGGCCGGCCGATGACGTTGTGGAAGGGCAATTGTTACGCCCACGTCGAGTTTCAGTGCGAGCAGGTGCTGGCGGCCAAGCGGCAGTTCCCCGACGCGAAAATCGTGGTTCATCCGGAAAGCCTGCGCGCGGTGCGCGACCTGGCGGACGCGGTCTGCTCGACGGAGAAAATGATTTCCTACTGCAAAACAAGTCCGGCGCGGCGGTTCGTCATCGTGACGGAATCGGGCATCATCCACCGGATGCAGAAGGAATGCCCAGGCAAGGAATTTTTGTGCGCGCCGGCGTTTGACGCGATGCGCGCGCCGACCGACCCCTGCCGTTGCAGCGAGTGCAAGTTCATGAAGATGAACACGCTGGAAAAAGTGCGCGACTGCATGAAGAATCTCGCGCCGCGAGTGGAGTTGCCGCCGGAAATTCTGGAGCGGGCGCGTCTGCCCATCGAGCGGATGCTCAAGATTTCGGCAAAGCCGGTTGAAAATGCGGGATAAAATCCGCCCAACAGGCTTTTGAAAAGAGTTTTGCGCCGTCCCACTGCGCGGACTTGTCTGCGCCTTCCAAATTACAAATTCACAATCGCCGGGTCGCCGTAAAGGGTGAATGAGCCGGCGCGGGTGATTTTCACATCCATGAGCTGGCCGCGATGGCGGTCGGTGCCGTCGAACAGGACGATTTTGTTGCAGCGCGTCCGGCCGGTCATCCGCGCCGGATTTTTCCGGCTCGGCCCCTCCACCAGAATCTGCACCCGCCGCCCGATGAATTTCCCGTATTTCCGCGCGGCGATTTCGTTGACGAGTCCGAGCAGCCGGCGATTGCGCTCCTCGCGGATTTTCTGCGGGACCTGATCGGGCATTTCGGCGGCGGGCGTGTCGCGGCGCGGCGAGTATTTGAAGATGTAGGCGTTGTCGAATTCCACCTCGCGTGCGAGCGAAAGGGTTTGCTCAAAATCCTCCTCCGTCTCACCGGGAAAACCAACGATGATGTCCGTCGTGATGCCGATTTCCGGCCTGGCCCGGCGCAATTTTTGGATGATGCCGAGGAAGCGCTCGCGGGTGTAGCCGCGGTGCATCAATTTCAATACGCGGTCGCTGCCGCTCTGCACGGGCAGATGCGCACTCTCGACAAGTTTCGGCAGGCGCGCATAAGCGTCAATCAAATCGTCACCGTAGCCTTTCGGATGCGGCGAGGCGAAGCGGAGGCGTTCCAGCCCGTCAATCTCGTGGACGGCGTCGAGGAGCTGGACGAAGGGGGATTTGGCAGGGCGCATCACTTCGTGCGCGCCGTCCTCGCAATTCACCGAAGCGGCAGGCAGAGGACTGCCCGCCCTACCAGGCAATTCGGCTTGCGAAAACCGTTTGCCGTAGCTGGTGACAATCTGGCCGAGCAAAGTGATTTCCCTGACACCGCGCGAAACGAGTTCGCGGCATTCGGCGGCGATGTCGGGGATCGTGCGGCTGCGCTCCCCGCCGCGCGTGGCCGGCACAATGCAGAAGGTGCAATGCTGGTTGCAGCCCTGCATGATGCTGACGAAGGCGGAGACGGAAGTCCTGGCGCTGCCATTGAGGAGATGTTCGCGAATCGTGCCCTCGCTCCCCTGCTCTGCCGCCACGTCCACGATTTTTTCGCGCGCGCCGGAAATGATTTCGTCCAGGTAATCCGCCGCGCGATGGAACTTCTGCGTGCCGAGAATCAAATCCACGTCCGGCAGCTTGTCAATCAGCTCCTGCCCGCGGCTTTGCGCCATGCAGCCCATGAAGCCGAGCACGACATCCGGCCGGTTCTTGCGCACGTCCGCCGCGAGGTTCTGCATTTTGCCGATGGCCTTTTGCTCCGCGAAATCGCGCACGCTACAGGTGTTGAGCAAAATCACGTCGGCGACGCCGGCCGATGGCGCGAGCGACCAGCCCTTGGCGACGAGCTGCGCGGCGACGGCCTCGCTGTCGCGCTCGTTCATCTGGCATCCGTAGGTTTTTATGAAAACGCTTGGCATGATCTTACGGATAAACAGGATACTTTGGGCCGGTGTTGTTGGGAAGCCGAATTCCAGCGCCGCCGCTTGCGGATGCGCCGCAATTCGGTATGTTCACACCGGTTGGATGGTTTGACCCGGCGCGTGATGTGCGCGGGTTGCTTATGGAGAATGAATCGCCAAATGTTTTGCTGATCGGGAAAGACGGGCAGCTTGCGCGCCGCGTGGCCGATCTGCTGCGCGAAGCCGGCGGAGAAAATCGTGCCGCGACCGCGCCGACGATCAACGCCGGGCTGGCGCGGCTCGGACAAGGGATCTTTGACGCCGTGCTGCTGGAACTTCCCGTCGCGGATCAGGACGGCCTGTCGCAAATCACCCTGCTGGCGGTGCAGGCGCCGCGCCTGCCGGTCATCGTTCTCGGCCCGGCGGATGACGGGCGGTTCGCCGCCGAGGCCGTCCGCGCCGGCGCGCAGGATTGTCTGCCGGTGGAAAAACTCGACCACGACATTTTGAGACGCGCCATCCTCTGCGCGGTGGAGCGCCAGCAGGAGAACGTCGCGTTGATCGAGGAAAAGGACAATTACTGCGGCATCTTCGACCATCTGGTGGAAGGCATTTTTCGCACGACGCCCGAAGGGCATTACCTGCTGGCAAACGTGGCGCTGGCGCGCATCTACGGCTACGATTCGCCGGCGGAACTGATGGCGAGCATCCGGGACATCGCGCGCAAGCTCTACGTCGAACCGGGCCGGCGCGACGAGTTTGTGCGCCAGATGCAGGAGCACGACACGTTGAGCGGCTTCGAATCGAAAATCTACCGCAAGGACGAAACGATCATCTGGATTTCGGAAAACTGCCGCGCCGTGCGCGACGCGGCGGGCCGGCTGCTTTATTACGAAGGCACGGTCGAGGACATCACCGAACGGAAGCGCGCCGAGGAGCAAATCCGCCGCGCCACCGGCGAATTGTCGCGGAGCCGCGAGGAATTGCGCGCCAAAAACCTGATCATGGAGGAGAACCTGCGGATGGCGCGCGAAATTCAGGCCGCCATGCTGCCGCAGCAATACCCGGTCTTTCCCAAAAACGTCCCGACGGAGCAAAGCGCGTTTCAATTCGTCCACCGCTACGAGCCGGCCGAGTCGGTCAGCGGCGATTTTTTCAGCGTCTCCACCTTGTCCGAAAACGAGGTCTCGGTGTTCATTTGCGACGTGACCGGCCACGGCGTCCGCGCCGCGCTCGTCACCGCGATGATTCGCGCGCTGGCCGAGGAACTCAAGCCGCTGGCGCGCGATCCCGGAATCTTCCTCCGCAAGCTCAATTCCGACCTGTGCAGCATCCTCAAAAGCTCCGGCTCGCCGATGCTGACCACGGCGTTTTACCTGGTTGCCGACTGGACGACCGGCATGATGCGGTTCGCCAATGCCGGCCATCCGAAGCCGCTGCTCATCCGCCGCTCGACCGGCCGCGTCGAGCCGCTCGTGAACGTCACCGGCGAGAGCCAGCCCGCGCTCGGCCTGTTTGACGACCCGCCGTATCAAACCACGGAAGTCACCCTCACGCCCGGCGACTTCGTGATGCTGTTCACCGACGGCCTCTACGAAGTGCAGGGGATGAACGAGGAATTGTATTCGCAGGAACGGATGATGACGGACGTGCGGAACCTGCTCTCCCATTCCAACCAGAAGCTGTTCGACGAACTGCTCGAGGCCATCCGCGCTTTTTCCGCGAACCACGAATTTGACGACGATGTTTGCCTGGTTGGAATGGAATTTGCTGGAAGACAAACGGCGAAATGTTAAGCCGGATTATGGGGCGGTTTGCGGGCGGCCGGCGGGGATGATGCGCAATTCCTGCACCCGCCGCGCAAATTCCGCGCGGAGAAAGTTTGCACCGCAGCTCCGAAAGCACGCCGGCATAAACATTTTCCAAAAAATTGCAACCATGACAAACCGTTTCAAACAACCGATCTGGATGGTCCCGCTGGTCATCGCGGGATTGGTGGCGCTGTTTGGCTGGTGGGGCAACCACCAGTTGCGCCGGACCATCGAGCAGCAGCTTCAATCCCAGTTGACCTCGACGCTCAACGCAAACGTGACCGCGCTTGAAATCTGGACCACCAACCAGACCCGGCTGGCCACCGCGCTGGCCAGCGAGCCGGAAGTGCGCGCCCCCGCCATCAGGATTCTGGACCGTCCCGAGCCGGAACCCGGCGTCCCCGAAAGCCGCACCAACGCCTCGGACATTGAACAGTTGATCCGCTATCTCCGTCCGCGGCTCGCCCAGTTGGGCTACGAAACCGCGCAACTGGTGAACACCAATTTCTCCATCGTCGCCGGCTCGATGCGCCCGCCGCCCGGCCCGCCGCCGAAGGTTTCCGAGTCGCATACCAACAAGTTCGCCGAACTTTTTTCCTCCGGCGGACCGGTCATCATCACGCCCTTCAAACCGGAGCCGCCCGCCCTGCGGCGAGGTCCCGGGTTCTTCGGCGGCCGCGGCCCCCAAGGCAGCAACTTGACCAACGCCACCGGATGGCGCATGCCCGGATTTTTTGGCGACCGGGGAACACCGCCGCCATCCACTCCGCCGCCATCGGACCGGCGCGATCCCGGATTTTTCGGCGACCGGGGAACCAATGCGCCCGGCCGTTTTTTCCAGGCCAACGCCACACGCGGACGCCGCGGCAACGCGTCCTTGATGCAGGTGGCCGCGCCGCTGACCGAGGATGGCGTCGTCCGCGGCGCGCTGGCGTTGATCATCAATCCGGACCAGGAGTTCACGAAAATTCTCTCGGTGGCGCGGTCGGGCGAATCCGGCGAAACTTACGCGTTTGACCAGACCGGCCTGCTGATTTCCCGAAGCCGCTTTGACACCCAGCTCAAACAGCTCGGCCTGCTCGACCTGACCAACTCCAGTTCCGCGCTGAATCTCCGCCTGCGCGACCCCGGCGGCGATCTGACAAGGGGCTACAAGACGGAAAACACCAATTCGGCCACGGAATCGCTGACTCATTTTGTCACGGCCGCCATTGACGGCGGGGACGGCGTGGACGTGGTTCCCTCGCGCGACTATCGCGGCGTGCCGGTGATCGGCGCCTGGCGCTGGCTGCCGGAACTCGGCATCGGCGTGGTGACGCAGGTGGACGCCACCGAGGCTTACCAATCGCTGCGCGTGCTCCGGTTCATCTTCATCGCGCTCTTTCTGCTGCTCGTGCTTTGCGCGGTCGTCCTGTTTGTTTTTTCCTACGCCAACCTCGCCTGGCGCCGACGGTTGGGCGAAGCCGAGTTGAAATTGAAACAGCTCGGCCAATACACCCTGGGCGAAAAAATCGGCGAAGGCGGCATGGGCGTCGTTTATCGCGCGCGCCACGCGCTCATGCGGCGCGACACGGCCGTGAAACTGCTCCTGCCCGACCGCGCGGACACCGCCGCCATCCAGCGTTTCGAGCGCGAAGTCTGCCTCACCTGCCAGCTCACCCATCCGAACACAATCCAGGTCTATGATTACGGCCGCACGCCCGACGGGATTTTTTATTACGCGATGGAACTGCTGGCCGGACTGAACCTTCACGATTTGGTTTCCCGCTTCGGCCCGCAGCCGGAAGGTCGCGTCATCCAGATTCTCACGCAGGTCTGCGAATCGCTCGCCGAGGCGCACGCGCGCGGACTGGTGCATCGCGACATCAAGCCTTCCAACATTTTCCTCTGCGACCGCGGCGGCGTGCTCGACTGGGTGAAGGTGCTGGATTTCGGGCTGGTGCGCGAATTTAGAGGACGTTCCGACGGCGGCAATGAAGAGCAGGAATTTGCCGGCACGCCCTCATTCATGCCGCCGGAGGCGATAAAAAATTCCGCCGCCACCGACCCGCGCAGCGATCTCTACGCCGTCGGAGCCATCGGCTATTTTCTATTGACCGGCAAAAGCGCGTTTGAGAATGAAGACATTCTGAAGCCGGAACAACCGGCTGCCGCGCCGGCGCCGCCCAGCTGGCGCACGACCAACAAAATCAGCGCCGAACTCGATCAGGCCGTCCTGCGCTGCCTCGAACGCGGGCCGGAGCGGCGCCCGCAATCCGCCCTTGAGCTGCGCGACCTGCTCCTCGCCAGTCCGCGGGCGGCGGACTACACGTCGGAAGCCCGCGCCGCCTGGTGGGCGGAATTTCACAGACTGGAACAAAGCACCGCGGCGGCCGGAACCGCGACGCCAAGCCCGGTGCCCACGGTGAAGATAGATTTTGCGGGCCGGGCCGGATGAGCCGCCCCGCCCGGCGGATGATTTCCGCCGGGCAACTGGGCGCAGCCACAACGTGACCATTAATTATCCACGAACTTCATCACGCGCGATTTCTCGGAGCGTTTGCGCGCGGTTTCGTTGAGGATTTTTTTCCGCAGCCGGAGATTTTTCGGGGTCGCCTCGACGTATTCGTCCACGTCAATGTATTCCAGCGCGCGCTCGAGGCTCAAGCGCAGCGGCGGATTGAGCTGGATGCCCTTGCCGTCGCCCTGCGAGCGCATGTTCGTAAGGCGCTTTTCCTTCACCGGATTCACCGGAATGTCATTTTCGCGGGCGTTTTCGCCCACAATCATGCCGACGTAAATGTTGTCGCCCGGCTCCACCATCAGGCGTCCGCGCTCCTGCACCATGTTGAGCGCGTAGCTTGTCGCATCGCCGGAATCCATCGAGACGAGCGAGCCGTTCTTGCGCGCCGCGATTTCGCCGCAGTCCGGGCCGTATTCGTGGAAGAGATGGCTCATCACGCCCATGCCCTTGGTCATGTTGACCAGGTCGGTTTCAAATCCAATCAATCCGCGCATCGGCACGAGCGCCTCGACGGAGACCTGGTTGCCGACGTGGTTCATATTCGTAATCTGCGCCTTGCGACTGGAAAGATTTTCCATGACGCTGCCAAGGCAGTCGTTGGGAATTTCAATGAACAGTTTTTCAATCGGCTCCAGCGGGTTGCCGGCGGCGTCCTTTTTCCAGAGCACCTCCGGGCGCGACACCAGGACTTCGTAGCCTTCGCGGCGCATCTGCTCGACGAGGATGGCGATCTGCATTTCGCCGCGGCCGCTCACGGCGAAAATCTTCGGATCGCTGGTCTGCGCGATGCGCAGGGCGACGTTTGTCCGGATTTCCTTCACCAACCGGTCCCAGATGTGGCGCGCGGTGACGAGCTTGCCGTCCTTGCCGGCGAGAGGGCCGTCGTTCACGGCGAATTCCATCTGGATGGTCGGCGGGTCAATCGGGATGTAAGGCAGCGCCGGGCGCTCCTCGGAATCGCAAATCGTCTCGCCGATAAAGACCTCCTCAAATCCGGTCAGCCCGACGATGTCGCCCGCCGAGGCGTGCTTGACTTCAATGCGTTTCATGCCCTCGAATTGAAAAACTGCGGTGATTTTGCCCTTGGAGATTCTCCCGTCCCCGTGGCGGCAGATCGCCGGGTCGCCGAGCTTCACCTTGCCCAGGTGAATTTTTCCAAACGCGATACGGCCCAGGTAATCGCTGTAATCCAGATTCGCCACGAGCAGTTGGAATCCCTCGCCCGCTTCCGCGCGCGGCGGCGGAATGTGCTTCACGATGGCCTCGAACAGCGGCTCCATCGTGCTGCTGGGGTGATCGAGTTCCGTCTTGGCATAGCCGCCCTTGGCGGAGCAGTAAATGAATGGAAAATCAAGCTGCGCGTCCGTCGCGTTGAGCGACATGAACAATTCAAAAACCTGGTCGAGCACTTTTTTGGGATTCGCGTTCTCGCGGTCAATCTTGTTGATGACGACAATCGGCTTGGCGCCGGCCTCCAGCGCCTTGCGCAGGACGAAACGCGTCTGCGCCTGCGGACCGTCGGCGGCGTCCACCACCAGCAGCACGCCGTCAATCATGTTCATGATGCGCTCCACCTCGCCGCCGAAATCGGCGTGGCCGGGAGTGTCCACGATGTTGATGTGGTATTTCTTGTATTTGAACGCGGCGTTCTTGGCGCGGATGGTGATGCCCTTTTCCTTTTCCAGATCCATGGAATCCATCAGGCGCTCCTCCTGGGTTTCCTGCTGGTTGGCCCGGAACGTGCCGGACTGCTTGAGCAGACAGTCCACGAGCGTTGTCTTGCCGTGGTCCACGTGCGCGATAATCGCAAGGTTTCGAATTTGCTGCATAAAATGTAATCGTTGAACAATGTGGCTGCGAACCCCCGCTCGCGTGAAAACACAATCCGAAGACTGCGGCCACATCCCCGTTTCAAACAGAGCTGGACAGCATGCCATTTGTGCGGGAAAGGTCAAGCTTTTGCCGGCTCCGATTAAGTGCATGAATTCCTTCACCAGCTTCACGGTCTTTTGCCCGACAAAAAATCTTTTCTTTCCCGCCCCGCAGCTTAACTTGTGCGCAGCACATGGGCTTGAAACTGTTCAACACGCTCTCGCGCTCGGTTCAGGAATTCGCGCCGCTCGACCCCGCCGGAAAAAAGGTCGGCATGTATTGCTGCGGGCCGACCGTCTATGACTTCGCGCACATCGGCAACTGGCGCACCTTCGTCTTCGGCGACCTCGTCCGCCGCACGCTCGAATTCAAGGGCTTCGCCGTCACGCATGTGATGAACATCACGGACGTCGAGGACAAAATCATCCGGCGCGTCCGCGAAACCAAAACCTCCCTGCGTGACTTCACCGGCAGGTTTGAGGCGGCATTCCTCGACGATTTGAAAACGCTCGGCTGCCGTCTGCCGCACCAGATGCCGCACGCCACGGAGCACATCCCCGAAATCATTTCGCTCATCGAAAAACTGCTCCAGCGCGGCGTCGCCTACCGGGCCGCCGACGGCTCGGTCTATTTCAGCATCGAAAAATACCGGGGCTGCGGCTGCAATTACGGCCAGCTCCTCAAACTGAATTTCGATGAAATGCGCGCCGGCGAACGGGTCAAGAGCGACGAATACGCCAAGGAATCCGTCGCCGATTTCGCGCTCTGGAAGGCGCGCGCGCCGGAGGACGGCGACATTTTCTGGCCCAGCCCGTTTGGCGAGGGCCGGCCCGGCTGGCACATCGAGTGTTCGGCGATGAGCATGAAAATTCTCGGCGCGAGTTTCGATCTGCACCTCGGCGGCGAGGATTTGATTTTTCCGCATCACGAGGACGAAATTGCGCAGAGCGAGGGCGCGACCGGCCGGCCGTTTGTCAGGCACTGGCTGCACGGCGCGCACCTGCTCGTCGAGGGGAAGAAAATGAGCAAAAGCCTCGGCAACTTTTTCACGCTGCGCGACCTGCTGGCGAAGGGCTTCACCGGACGCGAAATCCGCTACCTGCTGCTCTCCGCGCATTATCGCGAGACGTTTAATTTCACCATCGAGGGTTTGCAGGGTGCGCGGACGGCGCTGGCGCGGATTGATGAGTGCGTCGGCAAGCTAAGGGACGTCGCATCGTTGAATCGCGAATCGTTGAGTCGGGAAGGCGATGCAACGATGCAACGATGCAACGGTCCAACGGTCCAACAATTCGCGGAATCGCTCGACGACGACTTGAACATTTCCGGCGCGTGGGCCGTTGTGTTTGAATGGGTGCGCGAGGCAAACCGGCGGCTCGCGGAAAATTCCCTGTCCGCCGCCGAAGCCGCAGCAGACTTGACCGATTGGGGCAGAATGGATTTCATCCTCGGCATCGGCACGAAATCAGAGACGGAAATTCCCGCCGAAATTCTCGCCCTGGCTGAAGCGCGGACGGCGGTAAAAAAGGCGAAGGATTTCAAACGCGCCGACGCCATCCGCGACGAATTGAAGGCGAAAGGCTGGATCATCGAAGACACGCCGAAAGGCCCGAAGCTGAAAAGATTGTGAACAAAGGTCTGTTCATCACGTTTGAGGGCACGGAAGGCTGCGGCAAATCCACGCAGGTGGAGCTGCTGGCGCGCCGCCTGCGCGCGCTCGGCCACCGCGTCCGCACACTGCGCGAGCCGGGCGGCACACCCATCGGCGAGGAGATCCGCCATACGCTCAAGCACAGCAAAAACAACGCCGCGATGACCGCCGAGGCGGAATTGCTCCTGATGAACGCCAGCCGCGCGCAACTGGTCCGCGAAATCATCCGCCCCGCGCTCGCCGCCGGCGAAATCATCGTGTGCGACCGCTTTTACGATTCCACGACGGCGTATCAGGGCCATGGCCGGCAGCTTGATTTGGAAAAGGTGAAGACGGTCATAGATTTTGCCGTCGGCGAAACGAGGCCGGACCTGACCCTGTTTCTGCACGTTCCCGCGGAAGTGAGCGCCGAGCGGCTCCGCTCGCGCCAGACCAGCCTGAAATTTGTCCGCGACCGCATCGAGGAGGCCGACCAGAAATTTTTCGAGCGCGTCGCGCACGGATTCGGCATCATCGCCGCCGCGGAACCGCAGCGCGTCAGGTTCATCAACGGCGTGCAGCCGCTGGATGTCGTCTGCGAAAAAATCTGGGAAATCGTCCAGCCGGCTCTGCCGAAGATCGGACGGTGGTGAACACGCTTGCCGAATCCGCAAAGGCGGATACTTTGAATGATGATCGAAAAAACGATTGGCGAAATTGAGGCGAAAATTCGCGGCGCGGAAGCCGTGGGCGAAGAGCGCAAGCGCGAGCTGATCGAGTTGCTTGCCCGGCTTAAAACCGAGGTCGGCACGCTCGCCAAAACGCACGGCGAGCAGGCGGAAAGCATCGCGGGCTTCGCGCAGTTGTCGGCGCACGAAGCCATGCGCGGGGAGCAGAATCCGCAGTTGCGAGAGCTGTCCGTGCGCGGCCTGCGGTCATCCGCCGAGGGTTTCGAGAAGTCCCACCCGCGCCTTGTCGAAATCGTCAACCGCATCAGCAATACGCTGTCCAACTTCGGAATCTGATCAAGTCACGCAAAAGCGCAAGGCTTTGCGGCTTTGGTGTGACATTCAGCCTTCGCGTGGCTCCAGTTTCGCAATCGCCGCCATGATTTCATCGGCAATCTGCTGGTAAATTTCCTTGAGCCGCGGTTTGGAGCAGCTCTTCGCCTCGGCGCGCAATTTTTCAAAACGCATCGGCTCGCCGTATTTCACGGCCACTTTTTTCGGGCGCGGAATTTTTTGATTCCGCCCCCACGCCTCGAAAGTTCCAAACGTCCGCACCGGCACGACGGGTGCCTGCGACTTGATGACAATCAGGCCGATGCCGGAACGCGCCGGCTGCAACCGGCCGTCGCGCGTGCGCGTGCCTTCGGGAAACAAAATGATGCCGCCGCCGGCGAGCAGCCGGTCCAGAATCACCTTCAAGCCCGCCGCGCCGCCGCCGTCGCGGTCCACCGGCACGGCGCTCCACGAGCGCAGCAGCGCGCCAACGCCCGGAAAACGGAAGAGCGATTCGCGCGCGAGGTAATTGATGCCGCGTTTCAGTCCCGATCCGACCAGCGGCGGGTCGAGAAAGCTCGCATGGTTTGAGGCGAGAATGACCCCGCCCGTCTGCGGCACGCGCTCCGGATTGAAGACGCGCCAGCGGAAATACGTCGCATACATCAGGCGGAATCCAAGCCAGCCGAGGCGATAGGAAAAATTCATAAGACGAAAATGGAGGATGGAAGATGGAAGATGGAAACGGCGGTTTGCGGGATGTAATTGCTATTCTCCATCCTCAATCTTCCATCATCGCTTTTGCGCGAGCCGGGCGCGAATTTCCTTCAAAATCACCGTGCTGGTCTGCTCGGAGGTCAGGTTTGAGTTGTTGATGACTTTCGCGCCGAGGGCGACCATCAGCGGAGCGACGGCACGCTGGCTGTCGCGCTGGTCGCGCGCGGCGAGATTTTCATTCACCCCGTCGGCAGTGCGGCGGCGTGTGCGCTCCGCCAGTTGCGCGTCGAGGTAAAACTTGAAATCCGTTTCCGGGAAGACATTTGTCCCGATGTCGCGGCCTTCCATCACGAGGTTGCCGAATTCGAGGCACTCGCGCTGGCGTTTGACCATCCACTCGCGCACCTTTGGCACGGCGGCCACATGCGACACGGCGGCGGCGGTATCCGGCAGGCGGATTTCCTTTTCGGGAAAACAGCCATCCACCAGCAGGCGCACCACACGCAGCCCGTCCTTCTCCACACAGCACAAATCAGTTTTCCAATGGCGGCAGGCGGCGGCGACGGCCCTGACGTCATGCACGTCAATCCCGTTTTTCAGGCAGTGCCACGCCAGCGTGCGATACATCGCGCCGGTGTCCACATAAACATAGCCCAGCGCCCGGGCAACGAGTTTGGCGTTCGTGCTCTTGCCGCTCGCACTCGTGCCGTCAATCGCAATGACAATCGGTTGTTTTTTCAAATGTCGCAAATCGTTCAATTGTTAAATCGTCAAACCGAGATTCGTTGAATCGAACCACTTGCGTGGCACAACGGCGCAACGATTCAACGATGTAATCCCATCATTCCGCAAACAGATCCTCGCCACTTAGTTGCCGCGTCCGCAGGCCGTTTTTGATTTCCCAAATTGTCGCGCCCAATCCCTGCGGTGGTGGCCCGGCAAGTTTCTGGAAAAAATTCGGGAATGTTTTTTTCACGCACGCCGGATTTTTGATTTTGATGCCGGGAACTTTCAATCCCAACACCGCGAAACACATGGTCATGCGGTGGTCGCCATAGGTTTCGATCTCCGCGCCGTGCAGCGGCGAGGGCCAGACCGTGAGCGTGTTGCCTTCCTCAACCACTTTCGCGCCGCATTTGGTCAGCTCCGTCCGCAACGCGACGACGCGCTCGCATTCCTGCAAGCGCAGCCGGCCCAGGTCCGCGAATTTCACCGGGTGGCCGGCAAACGGCGCGATGACAATGGCCGTCATGATGCTGTCGCCGAGATCGGTCTGGCGGGAAATGGTTTCCGGTAAAACCCGGTAGTTGGCGAACTTCGTGTCAATCTGGAAGCCCGCCCCGAAAATCGGCCAGCGCGCCACAGTAACCGGGTTTGGCTCGTCGTGAACCGGATTGCCCGCAATCCATCCCGCCGCCCAGAAATAACTGCCGCTGGAGGAATCGGGGTCAATCGGGTAGGTGCGATCCTTGATGCCGTATTCCGGATGCGGGCTGTTCTTCCGGCTCCAGTAAAAATAGGAATACATTTCGCGGGTCATCAGGACATACGGCGACTCCTCGGTGTTTTCCCCGATGATTTCAACATGCCAGCCGGCGACGACCGAGCACATCAACAACGCGCTCGCAAACTGCGAACTTTTCTCGACGCTCACCTGGCATCTGCCCGCACGCGGACCGGTCCCATGAATCACGGCAGGCAGCCGGTCGTTTGGCGAATCAATCCGGTAGCCCAGTTCACGCAAGGCCTGAAACAGCGCGGCCTGCGGGCGCTCGTGCATCCGCGGCACGCCGCTCAAACGATAGACACCATGGCCCAGACAAACCAGCGCCGCCAGAAAACGCGCCACGGTTCCGGCGTTGCCGACGAACAGTTCCAGCGGCTTCGCCACCGTGCCGGCGTTTGGAATTTTTCCGCCAAGCCCCCGGACCGTGATGGTGCGGTTGCAAAATTCATCCGGGTCTGATTCCACATTGATTTGAAATCCCAGTTTCTGGAGCGCTCCGACCATTTCCTGCGTGTCCTCGCTCCAAAGTGCGCCCCGCAATATCCTTTCGCCGTCCGACAGCGCCGCCAGGACCAGCGCGCGGTTCGTGATGCTCTTCGAGCCGGGCACGGTCACTTCCGCGCGCACGGGCCTGTCGAGCGGAACGATTTCGATGAGGTCGGGAAGCGGCATTGCAATTTGTTATTCCGGCGAAGTTGAAACCGCGCACCAGTTGTCGCGCCGCGCCTTGGCGGTTTCCAAAAATTTTGAAACGGCCTTTGCGTCGGACGCCTCCAAAATGCGCCGGAATTGTTCCAGCCTGGAAACAAAGGCGTCCACCGACTGCAGGAGGTTCCTGCGGTTGGCCAGCACGATGTCGCGCCACATTTCGGGCGAGCCGGACGCGATGCGCGTTGTGTCGCGAAATCCGTTCGCGCACAAGGCGGGTTGAAATTCAGGCCGCGACGGAGCCAAAACCAGATTCGTCAGCGTCACGGCCAGGACATGCGGCAGGTGGCTGGAGCGGCCGGCCAGCGCGTCGTGTTTTTCCGGCGTGAGCCGCAATGGCCGCGCGCCGAGCGATTTCCAGAATCCCTCCACCTTGCGGACGGCGGCCGCATTGGATTTTCCCGTCGGTGTCACGATGCAAACGGCGTTTTCAAACAAATTTTCGCGCGCGGCACACACGCCGTTTTTTTCCGCGCCGGCCATCGGGTGGCTGCCAACAAAATGCGCCCCGGATTTTTGAATCAACGATTCCAGTTCGCGCACGACGCCGGCCTTCACGCTGCCCACGTCGGTGACAATCGCGCCGCGCTTCAGCGCCGGCAGCATTTCCACAACGCGCGGCCGCATTTGTGAAAGCGGCGTGCACAGAATGACGAGATCGGCGTTGGAAACCGCCGCGAGCAGGTCGGTCGTGGCATAATCCACCGCGCCGGCCTTCTCGCAGTCCTTCAAACCGGCCCGCCGGCGGACGAAGCCCGCGACTTCACACGCGAGCCTGCGGCGTCGGGCGGCCAGCCCGATGGAGCCGCCGAGCAGGCCGACGCCGATGATGGTGATTTTCCGAAATTGCACACGCACAGGATAGCTGAACGGATTTTTTTGATAAACCATGAAATACACTAACGCGCTGAAATTTTCTTTTGCGAAATTCCGCGCGCTCGCGGCTCCTAAATTTTCACCGGCGAATTGCGCCGCGCCGATTCCAGACAGGCGTCCATGACCTGCTGCGTTTTCAGCGCCCACATCGGCCAGTCATCGTTGAGACTGCCGGAAAACACCTGGTTCGCAAAATTGCGGAACATGTTCGATTCCTGCGCCGTCGGGTGGCCGTGGCCATGTTCCGCGACGGTCACGCGGCGCGCATTCGGCAGGAGATTGAATCCGTCCTGGAGGATGTTGACGACCTCAAAACCAAGTTCGCCGCCGTAAAACGGGTTCACAAAATCGGAAATCTGGAGATAGCCCTTCGCGCCGCTCACGTTGACCCATTGCTGGCGGAAATTGATGAACGAACAATACAGTCCCGCTGAAATACCGCCGTCAAAAAACAGCTCGGCGGAAAAATCCGTCGGCACGGACGAATCCGTCTGCGCCAGCGTCCGCGCGGAGACTTCGCGCGGCAGCCGCCAGTCCAGCGCCCAGAGCGTGAACCGGATGTCATACCAGCCGAGATCGCCGAGACAGCCGGCAGGTTCCAGCGCGGCATTCACGCGGATGTTGCCGCGGAAAAACGCTTCGCTTCCGGGAAAGCTGAATTGCGAAACGATGCGCTTGATCTGGCCGACACTCACGCCGTCGTCGAGCGTCTCGCGGACGCGCGCGAGCCTCTGGCTGTGCATGAACATCACGCCGTCCATGAACTGCACCTTGTTTTTCCGGCAGGCGGAAATCATCGCCGCGAGATCCGCCGCGCTGCCGGCGCACGGCTTTTCGCACAAAACGTGCTTGCCGGCCTCCGCCGCGCGCACAACCCATTCCCGGCGCAGGGTGGTCGGCAGCGGAAAGTAAACGGCGTCCACATTTTTTGACGCCAGCAATTCCTCGTAGCTGCCGAGCGCCAGCGGCGGCGTCTCAAACGGCGCTTCCGCCTGGCAGTCCCGGATGTATTTCCGGCTGCGCTCCAAATCGCGGCTGGCGACGGCGGCCACGACGCAATTGCCGGAATTAAAAATCGCCTTCCAGTTTTTCCGGCCGATGTTGGCCGTGCTCAAATATCCAAATCGCAGTTTTTTCATAATTCAAATTTGCTTCGCCGCTTCCCGCACGCGCTCCAAAATCACATCCGCAATTTGCGGCGCCGTGCCGACGGCGGGCGAATACCAGACCAACTTGCCGTTCTTCTCCGTCGGATTCCGCCACGGCGGCTGGCCGGCGGCAAGGCGTTGCTCAACCAACCGTTTCGCCTCGCCAAGCAAGACAGGAATGTCCTCCTGCGTGTGCAATCCGTCGCTGATGAAAAACGGCACAACGACCAGGTTCTTCGTCTGCGCGACGTGAAAACATTCGGCGATACGCGGGCTTTCTTCGAGAAAAATCGCATGAACCGCGGCGTAAATGTTCAGCGCCCGGATCAGCTCCACCTGCCGCTCGACGGTCCGGCGCGAATTTTCATTCCTCCCGGTGCCGTGACCGGCGATGAACAGCGAGATGTCGCGCGGCTTCGGCGCGCGCGGAAAGGGGAATTTTTTCACCACCTCTTCGGCGCGCGACAAGACAACTCCGGTCATGCTGTCGTGCGAGCCGGCGGGGCGGCAGTAAAACAGCCCGGAGTTTTGAGTTTTGAGTTTTAAGCTGTCCGGAAAATTGAAGCCAAGCGCCTTTGGAATGATTTCCGTGGCAAAATGCCCTTCACTGATGAACAGCGGCGCGATGAAAATGCGCGGGGCCGAAATCTCCGCCAGAACCGTTTTGATTTGCGGCTCCTGCTTCCAGAACGCCTCGCGAACCCCGGCGAACAGCTTCCGGCGGCGCAGCTCCGCCGCGTGCTGGAAAACCGGAGCGGCGGAACCGGCGTTCAGCTCCGTGCCATGGCCCAGCACCACCAGCACGGCGTCGGAAAGATTTTCAGCGTTCACGCGCAAGGGTTAGCCCAATGTCAGGCCGCCCGCAAGCCGGTGTTGCATTTTTTGAAAAACCTTTTGACAAGCGCGGCATCTTAAGCTCACATTCTCAACCGAATTAGCACAACCAAATCAATGAAAATGACGAACTCAATCAAATTGACCGCCGTAGCGCTGACCGCCACGTTCGGACTGGCCGTTGCCGCCGCCGCACAAGATGCCGCAAGCGCATTGCCGCCGGCCTCGACAAAACAGGGCGTGACCTACGCCACCGACATCAAAACCATTCTGGACGCCTCCTGCGCGAAATGCCACAGCGGCGACAAGCCCAAGGCCCGGCTCAAGCTGGACAGCCTTGAAGGCGCGCTCAAGGGCAGCAAGGACGGCCCGATTCTCAAGGCTGGCGACAGCGCCAACAGCTTCGTCGTCAAGAGCATAGCGCATTTGACCGCCGACCACGATTCCTGGATGCCGCCGTTGAACAACCGGGCCGGCATCAAGCCGCTTACGCCGGACCAGATTGGTTTGATCCGCGCGTGGATTGACCAGGGCGCAAAGTGATTTGCCGCTGAAGGGGGGAAAGGCGCAGTCCGAAAGGATTGCGCCTTTTTTAATTCAACTGCGCCAGCGGCGCGCGCTTTTGACCGCGCAATGCTTCCCGCTTGTGCAGCAACTCGTTTGTCTCCGCTTCGGACATTCCCGGCTGGCTGACCCTTTGAGTGAGCGCGGCAATTTGCCGGTCCAGAAATTGATTCCGCAATTTCAGCGCGACATCGGCAAGCTGCTGTTCGGAATTGGGAATTTTACGGTCCCCGGCGGCGGCTTCAGTGACCAGATTGCGCATCTCCGCCGAATCGCACGCATCCAGAAACGCGGCGAGGCTTTGCCACGTCTCATCTTTCTGCGCCGCCAGACGCTGTTCGACCAGCCGCCGCGTGGCCGGATGCAAAATCCAATTCGTGTCGAGATGCAGCGCCGCCCACGCCGCCAGGTTTTCCTGCAGCAGCAAAAGTTTAAGCAGATGGAATTCGAGGTTTGAGGGACGCGTCGCCCCGGTTGTTTCGAGGGACTCAAACGACTCCTCATCGTCCGTCGACGGCGCGGTTTGGGTTGCCGGAACTTTTTTGAACTCGGCGCGGACAGCCTCCGGCGAAACGCCGAGCCGCAGCGCGGTCTTTTGCGCGTAGGTGTCAACCAAGACGACGTTGCCGGTCTTGTGAACGGCCCCGGCCATGTCATGCAAAACGACGAGCCGGCCTTTGTCCGTGGCCGTGTCATTTTGCCCGCATAACCGGTTCAGGTAGTAATCAAAAAAACCCTCGGCATCGGCAATGAGTTTTTGGAACGCCTCGCCGCCGTTGGTCTTGAGGAAACTGTCCGGGTCGTGCGGCGCGGGCACGACGGCGACGCGCACGGCGAGGCCGGACGCGAGCAGATGATCCAGCGAACGCACGGCGGCGTTTTGTCCGGCCTCGTCGGAATCGAAACACAGCACGACTTCATCCACATAGCGTTTGATGATGCGCGCGTGCTGTTCGGTGAAGGCGGTGCCCTGCGGCGCGACGATGTTTTGCACGCCGGCCATGAAGCAGGCGATCAAATCAAGCTGGCCTTCGCAGACGACGGCAAATCCGGCGTCGAGAATCGCGCGCTTGGATTTGTCGAGGCCGAAGAAGATTTTGCTCTTGGTGAAAATCGGCGTCTCCGGCGAGTTGACGTATTTGGCCGGGCTGTCGTCGCCGGGCAAAACCCGTCCGCTGAACGCAACCACCCTGCCCTGCTCGTCGCAGATCGGAAACATCAGCCGCCCGCGAAAACGGTCGTAGTAACGGATTGCGGATTGCGGATTGCGGATTTGGGGATCACGCGCGCCCTCGCGCGTTGCGAACGACGCCTCGTCGTTCGCGGCTGCGGTTGACGGGGCGTCAACCACTGCGTCCGGGGCGGGCGCGCTCCCCATTTCTTTGCCGATAATCAATCCGGCTTTTTCAACGGTGGCGAGATCGAAATTCTTGCTCCGCGCCCAGTTCACCGTGTCATCCCAAAGTCCGGGCGCGGCGCCGATGCGGAACAGTTTTATCGCGTCCGCCGTGACGCCGCGTTTGGCCAGGTAATCGCGCGCAGCCTGCCCGGCGGCCTCGCCGGCGAGGCAATTTTGCCAGCGCTGGGCGATCTGCTCGTGAATCTGGAGAAGCTGGTCCTTGAGATGGCGCGATTCCTGTGCGGCGGGATTCTGGTCAAATTCGAGCGGGATCTTCGCGCGTTCGGCGAGGCGGCGCACCGCGTCCACAAAGCCGATGTTTTCGTATTCCTTGACGAAGGTGAACACGTCGCCGCCCTTGTGGCAGCCGAAGCAGTGGAAAATCTGCCGGTGCGGATTGACGTTGAAGCTCGGCGTCTTTTCCTTGTGGAACGGGCAGAGCGCGGTGAAGTTCGCGCCGGCCTTTTTGAGCGGCAGATACGCGCCGATGATGTCCACGATGTCGCTGGCGGCGCGGATGCGTTCGAGGGTTGCTGTGGAAAAACCGGCCATGCGCGATGGGCGGCGCGGTGCGCCGGTCAATAGCCGATCTTTATGATCGGTTTTTTCTTGGGCGGCGCCGGCGCGTTGCTCTCCGGCTGCGTGGCGTCGCCGGGCTGGCCGGTGTTGATCAGCAACATGCCGAGATTGTCTTTGATGCGCGGCCCGATGATGGAATCCTTGAATACCGCAGCCTGCACCTGGAACAGATGCGGGAAAAAGTTGCCCTGAAAATCGCTGTTGCCGCCGCCAAAGTTTTTCTGGTCACTCGCCTTCTGGGCCATGATGTCCGCCAGCGTGTAGACTGGCGCGTTCAGCAGCGCCAGCGCGAACACCAGCACGCACGCATACCGGAGCGCCCCCGCGGGCATGGCCAGATAATATTCGCCGCCCTTGAAAAAATCGCTGTTGGCCAGCTTCTCGCCGAAGACATTTTTGAGAATCTTGAAGACCACGAGCACCGCCACCGCCGGCGCCAGATACCCGACAAGACAGCTCCACAGCATGTCCTGAAACAAGCCATTCACCTCGGCGGCAATCTTTGGATAAACCAGCCCGCACACCGGCACCAGCACGAGCCATTCCAGCACCGGCAGAAGCTCCCTGGACATCCCGTTCCGCCGTCCGCGAAACAGGCCGAACCCCAGCACCACAACCACGAGCACGTCAAACCAGTTGAACGGCATTCCATTCGAGGCGGACGGGGCTGCTGCGACGGCGGCAATCATGGAGGCGAGGTTACGGCCTCCGCCCTGAAATGCCAGCTAATTTTTCCCGCGCGTTCACGCCGGCACCATCACACCGGCGTTATCGGCGAGGATGATGCCTTTCATTTGCTAAAGCGTGATTTTCCCCGATAAAAATGGAAGGCCGAAGTTTGCCGATGGAAAAAGCTCGCCAACGGTTGAAGAAAAGCGCAAAAGTTGATTCGCGCTATGCTGACAAAACTTACTATTTCATTGCTCAAGAAGGAAGCTGCCGTCTTCGCCAAGGAAGAATCTAAACACGCTGAACCAACTTTGTTTGGTGTTACTGACGGCAAGGCTGTCGGCACTTATTTGGAACACAAATTTCAGGAAAAACTCCAGCAACGATACGCCTATTTGCGTGGAAGTTCGGCCAAGGGAATTGATTTCCCAGCGCTGGGTGTGGACATCAAGGTCACAAGTGTTCGTCAACCGCAATCATCCTGTCCCTTCAAGAGTGCCCGGCAGAAAATTTACGGTCTCGGCTATTCCCTGATCGTTTTTGTTTATGACAAACATGACGATACAATGGCCCGCGCCGCCCGCCTCAACATTTTGCACACCATTTTTGTCGAGAAGGAGCGCACCGCCGACTTTCAAATGACCTCCGGTCTGCGACGAATTCTTGAAAACAAAGCCAACCGTGACGACCTCATTCGCCTTTTTTCAAGAACGCCTGTTGCCCGTGGATGATATGGAGGCTGAGAGTCTTGCGAACGAGGTCTTGCGCAATCCGCCCGAACTCGGCTATCTCACCGTCTCCAACGCCTTGCAATGGCGGCTGCAATACAGCCGTGTCATCGAGCAAGCGGGCAAAGTTCACGGCATTCTTCGCCTCGTATGAACGTCCGTGCGAAGATCGAGTTCGGAGATTTCCAGACCCCGGCAGCTTTGGCGGTTGAGGTTTGCGCGCTGCTCAAGCGCCTGGGAGTTGAACCGGATTCAGTCATCGAACCGACGTGTGGGACTGGCGCCTTTCTTGTTGCCGCCGCCGACATGTTTCCAAAGGCCGTTTTATCCGGCTGGGACATCAATGCCGATTACGTCAAGCAGGCGCGTGTGGCGCTGAAGGCCACACAAGCGGCAAATCAGAGTGATGTTCAGACACAAAATTTCTTCTCCCATGACTGGGCATCTGAAACGGTCAAGGCCGGCGGGTGTCTGCTCGTGTTGGGTAATCCGCCTTGGGTCACCAATTCGGCAGTCGCCAGCCTCAACGGTTCAAATCTGCCAGTGAAGGAGAATTTCATGGGCCTGCGCGGCATCGCCGCCCGCACCGGCAAAGCCAATTTCGACATTTCCGAATGGATGCTCATCCAACTGGTCAGAGCATTGCGAGGACGTGATGCATGGCTGGCCATGCTTTGCAAAACCGCCACCGCCAGAAAGCTTCTGCGCTACGCCTGGCAGAATGATGGACACATTGCCGAAGCTTCCATTTACCGGATTGACGCCAAAAAACACTTCGGCGCATCGGTGGATGCCTGCCTGCTTCTGCTCCGCGCCGGGAAAAACGGTCCGTCTGAAGCTGCGGTGTTTGGTGATTTGGACAAATTAAAACCAGACGTAAAAATCGGGCTGGCTGGGAAGAATCTGGTCGCCGATGTCCGCACCTATCGCCGCCTTCGCAACTTCGAGGGGCTGTGTCCTTACCAGTGGCGTTCCGGTGTGAAGCATGATTGTGCGTCCATCATGGAATTGTGGCGCAACGGCGGCGGCAAAATGCGCAACAAGCTCAATGAGGAAGTGGAACTCGAACCAGATTATCTTTTTCCCTTGTTGAAATGCTCCGATCTGGCCAATGGCCGGACAAAACCGGAGCAAATGTCGGAAAACCCTTGTTTTTTGAGGCATTAACCCCGCCGGGAGGGTTGCAATGGGCAAAACGGGACAGTCAATGCCCGCCGGGAGACTGGCAGCGGCCACCGGGAGGCATTCAATGTCCGCCGGGAAGGTGACAATGGCCAAAACGGAACATTCAACGGTCGCCGGGAGACCGACAACGCCCGCCGGGCGAGTGACAACGTTCACCGGGAAAGTGACGACGCCCTCCGGGCAAGCGCCATTGCCCGTCGCGCGGGTGGCGATAATCGTCGGGAGGTTGCCAGCGTTCAACACGGAGGCGGCAACGGGCGTCGGAAAATTGACAATTTCCGTCGGCGCAGTTCAACTCGCCACCGCGCCCTCGGCGGCGGCTTTCTGGTTGAACACCAGCTTGTCGCCCTCGACGGTGACGGTGATCGGCTCGCCCTCGTGCAGCTTGCCCTTGAGGATCTCCTCGGCCAGCGGGTCTTCGAGGAACCGCTCCACGGAGCGGCGCATCGGGCGCGCGCCGTATTGCGGGTCGTAGCCCTTCTCCACCAGAAAATCCTTGGACTTGTCGTCCAGCGTGAGTTGAAGGTTCTTGTGACGCAGCCGCGCCAGAACCTTTTCCACTTCCAGACTCAAAATCGTGATGAGGTCGGGCTTGGTGAACAGGCGGAAGACAATCACGTCGTCGAGCCGGTTCAGGAATTCGGGGCGGAAGGTCTTCTTCGCCTCGTCCAGAATCCGCTCCCGCATTTTCTCGTAGGTGGCCGTCTCGTTTGTGGGCGCAAAGCCGAGCGTGCCCTGCTTCTTGATGATGTCCGAGCCGACGTTCGAGGTCATCAGCACGATGGTGTTGCGGAAATTCACCACGCGGCCCACGTTGTCGGTCAGTTTTCCGTCTTCGAGAATCTGCAGCAGCGCGTTCCAGACTTCGGGATGCGCCTTTTCAATTTCGTCGAACAGCACGACGGAATACGGATTGCGCCGCACCTTCTCGGTGAGCTGGCCGCCCTCCTCGTAGCCGATGTAGCCGGGCGGCGCGCCGAAGAGCCGCGAAACATTGTGCTTCTCCGCGTATTCGCTCATGTCGAGATGGATGAGCGACTTGGCGTCGCCGAACATCTGCTCGGCGAGCGTCCTGGCCAGAAGCGTCTTGCCCACGCCCGTCGGGCCGAGCAGCAGGAACGTGCCGATGGGCCGGCGCGGGTCCTTGAGATCGGCGCGCGAGCGGCGCAGCGCCTTGCAGATGGCGGTGACGGCTTCGCGCTGGCCGATGATGACTTTTTCCATCTCGTTTTCAACGTCGAGCAGCCGTTGCATCTCGCCCTGGCCCATCCGCTGGAGCGGAACGCCGGTCCATTTGGAGACGACCTGCAAAATCTCGTCCTCGTCCACCTTGATGCGCTTCTCGTCGCCGCGCGCGCGCCATTCCTTCAGGACGGTTTCCAGTTTTTCCTTCGCCTGTTTTTCCTTGTCGCGCATCTGGGCTGCGCCCTCGAAATCCTGGTTCTTGATGGCCTTTTCCTTCTTACCCTTGATTTCCTCGATCTCTGCCTCCATCACCTTGACCTCCGGCGGCCGCGTCATCGTGGTGATGCGCGCACGCGAACCGGCCTCGTCCATCACGTCAATCGCCTTGTCCGGCAGGAACCGGTCGGTGATGTAACGGTCGGAGAGCTTCACGGACGCCTCAATGGCCTTGTCGGTGAACTCGGCCTTGTGATGCTCCTCGTATTTGTGGCGGAGGCCTTTCAAAATCTCAATCGCGTCCTCGACCGACGGCGCCTCGACCTTGATGGATTGGAAGCGGCGTTCGAGCGCGGCGTCCTTCTCGATGTATTTGCGGTATTCGTTGAGCGTGGTCGCGCCGACGCACTGCATCTCGCCGCGGGAAAGCGCGGGCTTGATGATGTTGCTGGCGTCCATCGTGCCCTCGGCGCTGCCGGCTCCGACGATGGTGTGCAATTCGTCAATGAACAAAATGACGTTCTTCGCGCGGCGGATTTCGTCCATGACCGCCTTGATGCGCTCCTCGAACTGGCCGCGATATTTCGTGCCTGCGACCATGAGCGCGAGGTCCAGCGTGATGACGCGCTTGTTCAACAAAATCTCCGGCACGTTGCCCGCCGCGATTTCCTGCGCGAGGCCCTCGACGATGGCGGTCTTGCCAACGCCGGCTTCGCCGAGCAGAACGGGGTTGTTCTTTGTGCGGCGGCAGAGAATCTGAATGACGCGCTCAATCTCATCCTTGCGGCCGATCACCGGATCCATGTCGCCTTTGCGGGCGATTTCGGTGAGGTCACGGCCAAACGCCTTGAGCGCGGGCGTTTTGACTTCGCCCTTTTTCTCCGGCGCGGCAGGCTTCTCGCCGGCCTCCTGCGGAATGGACGATTCCTCGCCGGTGAAATTCGGGTCCAGTTCCTTCAAAATTTCCTGGCGCGTCTGCTCGATGTCCACATCGAGGCTCTTCAAAACGCGCGCGGCCCAGCCGTCGCCTTCGCGCAAGAGGCCGAGCAAAATGTGTTCCGTGCCGACGTAGGTGTGGTTGAGCGCCTTGGCTTCCTTCTGGGCAAGGCCGAGCACCTTCTTGACACGCGGTGTGTAGGGAATGTTGCCGATCATCTTCTGGTCGGGACCGGTGCCGACCTGCTTCTCGACCTCCATGCGGACGGTTTCGAGATCGAGGCCCATTTTCTGAAGGACGTTAACGGCAACGCCCTGTCCCAGCTTGATGAGGCCAAGCAAAAGATGCTCCGTGCCGAGGTAGTTGTGGTTCAACCGGTCGGCTTCCTTCCGTGCCAGCGCGAGCACCTGCTGCGCGCGCGGCGTAAAATTGCTCATCGCTTCATCGCTCATACTCGGAACATAATGCTATAAGTCGGCTGATTTGTCCAACGACAACAGGAAAAATCAGAGCGCTCCAGCGCGATGCGGCATGGATTTTTCGGAAAAGCCTTTTGGCGGATTTGCAGCGACTTCAATTCCCGGTGTTCGGCGGCGTCGGTTTCGTCACCGGCCGGCTCACGTTCTTCAACCGGTCGCGAACCATGTCGGCGCGGAGCAAATCGCGCTCCTCGGCGGAAAGTTTGTCGGAAAATTGTTTCTGCAAATGCGCGGGCTGCGTCAAAATGAACAGCTCGTCCACCAGCGACCGTTCCGCGCCTGGAAACAATTCCAAGTCCACGCCCAGCCGCATGAGCGACAGCAGGTTCATCGTCTCCTTGGACGAAATGCTGTGCGCGTTCGCCAGAATGCCGTAGGCGCGCCCGATGTGGTTGAACACCACCTTCGGCTTTTTCTCCAGCAAGGTCTGCCGCGCGTTCTCCTCGTGCTCGATGATTTGCGCCAGGACCTTTTCCAGCCGCTCAACAATCATCGTTTCCGTTTCACCGAGCGTCATCTGGTTGGAAACCTGAAAAACATTTCCCAGCGCCTCGGTGCCCTCGCCGTAAAGCCCGCGCACGGCGAGGCCGAGCTTGTTGACCGACTGGATGATCGGGTTGATCTGCTCGGCCAAGACCAGCCCCGGCAGATGGAGCATCGCGCTGACGCGGATGCCGGTGCCGAGGTTCGTCGGGCAGGCCGTCAGATAACCAAGCTCGTTGTCGAAGGCGTAATCGAGCTTCTTCTCCAGCTCGGAATCCAGACGGTCAATCGCGCCCCACGCCTGCCGCAATTGCAGCCCGGGCCGCAACGCCTGCATCCGCAGATGATCCTCCTCGTTGATCATCACGCAGATGCTCTCCTCGTGGTTCAACACCAGACCGCTGCCGGAATTTTTCGCCGCGTGCTCGCGGCTGATGAGATGGCGCTCCACCAAAATCTGCTTGTCGAGCGCGCCGAGATTGTCCATCGCCTCGGAAAACGCATCCTTCATCTCCGGCAGGCTCTCGACCGCCGGGCGGATCGTCTCCAGGATTTTCACGCGCTCCGGCTTTTTGGCCCAGCCGGGAAACGCCGCGTCGCGGACATTGCGCGCCAGCCGCACGCGGCTTGACATGACGATGCGGTCATGCGGCCCGTGGCGCTGCGCGGTCTCGGCGGGAGAAATCAGAAATTCGTGAAGGTTCATTTATCGCGCCAGATTTGTCGGCGTCGGACGCCCAGTCAATTGTTTGATTTCGTCGCGCAGCAGCGCCGCCTGCTCGTAATTCTCGTCCTTGATGGCCCTGGCCAGTTTGGTCTGCAACGTCTTCAGCTTGTCGGCGTTCTCGCGCGTCGCGCGCAACGCCTCCGGCGCCTTGCCGGTGTGCCGCGTGCCCTTGTGCATCGTCTTGAGCAGGCCGGCCAGTCCATCCGCGAAAGTTTTGTAGCATTCCGGGCAGCCGAGCCGGCCGGACTTTTTGAAATCCGCCTGCGTGAACCCGCAGCGCGGGCATTTCAATTCCACGCCGCCGGCAGCCTGTTCCAGTTGTTGCGACGCGCCCAAACCCAGCATCAAATCCAAATCTGCCAGCCCGAAGCTGGTCGGGTCGTTGATGCCCTTGGTTTTGGCGCAGTCCTCGCACAAATCCAGCTTCTGCATCTTGTCGCCCACGATCTGGGTCAGATGCACCGTCGCCGGTTTTTCTTTGCAAATGGTGCAGAGCATAAAACTATATCGGCTCGCCGGAGACTTTCGTCAAGGCGTGATAATCCTCCTCCAGCCGGCGCGTGACCGGTCCCGGTTTGCCGGTGCCGATGACACGACCGTCAATCTTCACCACCGGCACGATTTCCGCCGCGGTGCCGGTGATGAAACATTCGTCCGCGTTGAACAAATCGTAGCGCGTCAGGTTCGGCCCGGACACCTTCAGGCCGGCCACTTCCGCCAAGTCAACCACCGTTTGCCGCGTGATGCCGTAAAGCGCGCCCGCCGAAAGCGGCGGCGTGAACAGCGCACCGTTTTTCACTATGAACAGGTTGTCGCCGGTGCATTCGGCCACGTAACCTTCCGCGTTCAACATCACCGCCTCTTCGACGCCGGCGTTGTTCGCCTCGATCTTGGCGAGGATGTTGTTGAGGTAATTCAACGACTTGATGGCCGGGTTCAGGGCGCTGTGCAGATTGCGCACCGTCGGCACGGTGATGATGTCGAGGCCGCGCTGGTAATATTCCGGCGGGTAAAGCTGGATCTTGTCCGCGATGATGATGATGGACGGCTTCTTGCAGGAGCGTGGATTCAAACCAAGCGAGCCGATTCCGCGCGTCACCACGAGCCGGATGTAGCAGTCGCGAAGCTTGTTTGCGCGGCAGGTTTCGACGGTCGCCTTCATCAATTGGGCGTGCGACATCGGAAGTTCCAGCAGGATTGCCTTGGCGGAATAAAACAGCCGGTCAATGTGCTCCTTTAATTTGAACACGCGGCCATAATAAGCCCGGATCCCCTCGAAAACGCCGTCACCGTAAAGCAGCCCGTGATCGAACACGGACACCTTTGCGTCGCGCTCGCTGAAATATTTGCCGTCAATGTATATTTTCATCAGTTCGTAGCAGCCTATTGGAAAAAACCGGGCGAAGCAAACTTGAATTTGCGTGACAGCGCGCTGCGGGTGACTATATTAACGCGCTCTTTGACGACCCTATGGTCTAGCGGTTAGGACACATCCCTTTCACGGATGTAGCCCGGGTTCGATTCCCGGTAGGGTCGCCAGTTATCATTTTAGTCAATAGAATCAATTATTCTGTGAGATTTTGACTTTCTGAAAACAGGCCAGTGCTAAAGCCTAGTGCTAAAAAGTCCTGCCATTTCAGTGATGTTTGATGATTCTTTTTTTGGTGCTTTTCCACGCCATATTTTCAAACGGCGGCAGCGGATGGCTGGCGTGAAGGATGCCTGCGAACTGGCGCGCTGACTGCCCGCACGAGCGCGAAGGTGCGGATCAGCAGTCAGCGTGACAGTGAAGCAGCCGGTGGACGCACAAGACGCTGTTATCTTCAATGAACCGGGCCGGCGGGCGCGTGTCGCGCGGGGAGACGGCGGGGAACCCAATGCCGAGGGTTCACGCGGAGCGGGATACGGCATTGGGGCGGCTTTGAAGATAATGGCTCTTGTGCGGCTACCGGGTTCGCATCCTTCATGTCAGCCGTCCGCAGAGCCAAAGTTTAGTTTTCGTGGCCGGGTTCGTTTGGCGAGTCGCGCCAGCGCGAGCGCGGTTTGTGCTGACTCCTCGGCCAGCCAGCGGAGCGTCGGGCGAAGTGCGGCAAGGGAAACACGGGGCGCAACGCAGCCGGGCGCGCAGCCGGATGGATGAGGTGTCAGCCCATTGCCGGACATTGGGAGTGAGGGCGGCCTGTTTCGCGCAGTGGCAAGCTTTTTGGCGCAGACACGGAGCGAAAGCTGGCCGCGCTCACGACGGGCGGGGCTTCGCTGGTTTTGCATCGTTCGCCCCTCGCGTGCGCGAGTCACAATTCTGTCCATCGTTCCCTGTCGAGTCGCGCCAGCGACGAGGTTTCCTGCCGGGCACTCGTGCGCCAAGAAACCATTGAACCTCGTGGCCGGGTGGATTGACACAGTGACGATCAAACGTGATGCGACGTTATCCGCGCACGAGTGCAAGCGTCCGCACGCCGGGGATGACGCGGGGCTAACCAATGAAGGCGTGCGGCTCGCCGCGTTAGCGGTCGAGAGCGACCGGCATCCGTGCGCGGGCAATGACATTCGCCAAGAGAAAACCGCCGCTGATTGCGCACCCGTTGGTTTTGAGCGCGGCGCGGCGCAAAGCGCGAACTGAAATTTCCCTCCGCTTGCGGCAAATTTAATGGACGGCGTTCAGACGGTTTGCAATCGCTGGCGTCAATCCGCGCCGGGCGGCTATTATTCTTTCCGGCGCGTATTGCGTTCGATGGCCAGCAGCAAAAGCACAATGCTCACGACGGTTAGACTGGTCAGAATGACGGACGCTGCGGCAAGGTAAATCCCTAGGTTTTGCCAGAAATCGCTTTGAATCAGTTTGGCGATGAATCCGTGATTGCCTGTGTCTGCACCACCTGGGTTTGCGCCAGCTTTCGATTCAAAAAAACTGCTGATGTAATTGAACGTCAAAAGAGCCAACGCCAACACCATCAAAACCGCCCAACACATCGCAAACAGCCGTGTGATTGCAAACACGGTGCGCTCAAATCGAGATGTGAGAGGCGTTTGAAACCAATTAGCCAAACTGGAAAGCCGACTCAAAGATTGTGATGACGGTTTTTTCTCTGGCTGGCTTTCTGGCGTCAAAACAGGCACAGAAATCATTGTGTCGAAAAGACAATCAGGACATTTGACGGTTGCGGTGTCGCCTTCCTGAAATCCGCTGGCGTCAAATTCAATGTGGGCGTCGCAATGCTGGCAACGGAGAGACACTAAGCGCGGTGTTGGTTGATCGTTCATTGTGTCGCGGGTGAATTCGTTGAAACCTGATTCAATTTTAACAGTGCATCTGCCGCTGTTGGTGAACCAGCGGCGGCGGCTTTGGTGAGATAATCTTTTGCCTTCGCCAAATCCTTTGGCACGCCTTCGCCGTCGCGGTAGCTTTCTCCCATGCGCAAAAGTCCGTAGGCGTCGCCCTTGTCGGCCAAGTCCTGATTGCCTTTGAGAACTCTGGCTTGGACAGCCTTTTTAGCAGTCTCTTTTATCAAGTCTTGGCGCTGTTTCTCCATTATTTTGTCGTCCTCGAACTTCTGAATTAATTCGGCTGCCCTTTTTATGGCTGCGTCTGCGGCATTTCGTTTTTCTGTTAAGGATGACTCAATTTCTTGAAGTTGTTTTTGTTCATAAGGCGTGGGAGCTTTAGCCTCTGCCTCAATTTTTTCGCCACCTTCCGGCCTCTCACACGGCTTGCCGTAGTCCAGTTCTGTAACCGTTCGTTCCTCACCCAAAACGGTCGTCAGTTTCTTTAATCCGACTTTCATCGCCATGAATTTGGAAGCATCCAATTCATATCCATCCGCCACTTGAAAGGGAAAACCTTTGATGAAGTAATCACCGGTAATGTCCAATAGTGATTTAACCAACACTCCCCCATCTATGGTTTGACTGACAGTTCCGGCACAGTTCATAAAGCCCGAATCGGAAGACAAAACATAGACAACCTTTCCATTTATCTTTCTCCACGGGTCTAGTGGAATGGGTTTCTCTCGCAACAGTGCAGCTTTGTTCCAGTTTAACCTTTCTATGTCGCTGTCAGTTGATCGTTTGACCTGTTGGGCTGCTCGATAAAGGACATCGAATATGTCCTTCTGCTCTTCCGTCATACTGCTGTAATTGGCGGGTTGCTCTGACGGTGGTGTTCGCGGCATCCCATCCGTCACCTGTTGCTGCCAAATTCTACAAGAAGTCAAGGCTTCCATTTCAACCTGTGAGAGGTTCGTTAGTCCATCGTAAAACTGATTTTCATTGGCAAGTTGATTTTGGGAAGTTCTCTGCCACGGCCCACGCATTTGATTTTGTCCCCAGACAATGCTGGCATTGTTGAAGACTATTATTGTGAACAAAACTGCGATTTTTGTTTTCATAATTCCCGTCCGCATTGCCCGTGCCGCTGCCAACGAAAAGGGCGCACTTACTCACGCCCTGAATCAGGCACTGGTATGCCTTGCAAGAACGCTTTCGGCACGCCCAGTTGGGGCGTGCTTCAAACGCTGTCTTGCAAGTGAAATTACCAGTTTCGATTCAGACAGCAGCCGAAGCCGCAAATTATTTCGTCGTTTGTTTCGTGATCGTTATTTTTACGGACTCTGACGATTGAACCACCAATGCCAGGCTGATACAAGCACAGTTTTACGCCAATCACAATTGGGCTTCACTCTGCCGGGGACTCCGGTTTCGCCTCTGGCGCGGGCGCGGCCTCTTTGCCCGTTACATCGCCCTGAACATTGACCTGCTTGCCGCCTTCGCGTGCGATGTTGATTTGCAAGGCGGGCGTGTTCCGCGCCAGTCGCCGGACTCTGGCAAGGGCTTCAATCGCTCTGATGAACCGCGCCTGCGCTGACGACAGCAGGTTGTCCCAATACTCGCCCTCCTTGAGCGTGATAGGCTGATTCACTACGCGGGTATTGTAAGCATTTTCGGCATGGATGAGCCGCAGCCGCACGGTCAGGATGTGGTCAATCAGCAGCCGGTCAAGGGACGGCGCGGCGTCATAGTCGAGTTGCTTTTTCAGCACGTCCACTTCGGCCAGCATATAGGCACGGGAAACGCCGTGGCTGATTTTCTCAATGAGTTGAGATCGGATGGATTGCGTTATCGAGTCAGCGAAGGAGAGATAGCCCGGTGTGGCACCAGCCAGTTGCCGCAGGCGTTCAATGTCTTTCGGGTCCGGCGTCTTGGCCTTATTCATCCGTTTGCGAAGATCGGCAATCACGTCCCAGGGATCGGCTGTCTTCGCCGTGAGTTGGTTATTTTTCATGCCGTTTTTTCCTCCATTCGCCGTTGTGCTGGTGGTAGCCGGCGGCGAACAGCGTGGCGTGCGTCATCGCGGCGATGGCCGATTCCACGTCGGCAAGTTGCCGGTCAATCTGCGCTTCGGCGTGCTGGGTAGCGCGGTAGGCGGCGCGCTTGGCGTCGCGTTCCCGCCGTTCGTCATTGTCATCCCCAGCGCATATTTGCGCCACAATCCCGCTGCCCACATATTTCGAGCGGACACGTCCACCCTCCCGCACCTTGCGGAAGTAATAGGATCGGCCGCGTCTTTGTTCCCAGCTCATCGGCTTTCGGTGTTGTGCTACGTTTTTCTGCCATCCCCGCTCAAGAGGAAACGAACAATGGCAAAAAAGCACCGTTCGTTTCCTGTGGGCTTCATTTCTTCGTTTCCTCGAATCTTCATTTTCTCCAATAAAAATGCGGACGCTGGCCGTGGAAACGATTTCGTTTCCAGTTTCGTTTCCACTCGTTTCCCGTTTCCAAGCCATAGGGTGCAATCATGGAAACGAGCATCACGACTGCCTGATAAGTGCGTATTCCCGGCCATCTTTTTTGAGCCAGCCTGCCGTGATGCCCTTTTTGGCGAGCTTGGAGATTTGTCCCGTGCTGATCTGCATTTCCTCCGCGATGTCGCTGGCTTTGGTCAAGCCGGACTCCACCCATTGCCGAAACACTTCAAGCGTGGATAATTTTTTCCATGACACACGGGCACGGATTTCGCCTTTGGGCAAATGGAAATGCCATTCCAGCGGCGGGCAATCAGATTCCGTTGCATTGCGGTTTTTCACAAACCGCGCCACAAACTTCGCGCCGGTCTGGACTTCACCCGCTTCTTGGGCTTCTGCCAAGTAGATCATCCAAAACGCCGCGTCCTCACGCCGAGACGTGCCCCGCATGAAGCCATTGCGCCCGGCATGGGCGATGAACACCACGGCGATCCGGCTCCGGCGTAAATCCAAAAGCCACGGCAAAACCCGTTCCCATGCGTCCGCGTCATTTTCCTTGATGCCGCTGAACAGGCACGAAAGGTTGTCGAGAAAAAGAATTTCAATTCCGTCCCGCTGGCATTTTTCCAAAATCGCGGCTTGTGCGGTTGGATTGGTCAGATTCAAAACCTTGCCGGTGAGATGGAACAACGCCTCGTGTTGCAAATAGAACATCCCGTCTGCTGCGGCGGCGGACAAAGCCACGTCGCGTTCACGGATTCCGTCCAGCGGCATCTCGCCGTCAACGTAAAGCACGCGCCGGGGTTTGTGCACGTTCCAATCGGCTACGCTGCCGCCCTCGACGCATTTTCGCGCCAGCAACATTGCGAGCCAGGTCTTGCCCAAGCCGCGCGCTCCGTAGATGAATCCCAAGTCACCTTGTTTGAACCATCCGCCCACAATTGGTTCACGCGGTGGCACCGCGATTTGTGCCAATCCTTCCGCCGAATTGGTTGCCTTGTCAAAGTGTCCAAGCCATTCGGTCTTCAAATCCACAAGCACGGCTGGTGTCTCGGTTTCCGGCGTGTCCAAAATTTCAGCCGTTTCAAGTAATGCGTTCATCGGTTCATCTCCATTGGTTTGAAATTCACAAAGAAAACTGTCTGACGGTTGCCATTGTCCCGCTTGCCGTCCGGCATCCGCACGAATTGCGAGCGCGTCCACGTCGCCCGATCCGCGCCAAGCGAAACGGCGTAATGGAAAAACTTTTCTGCCTTCACGTCCGGCTGGCCGTGAACGTAAAACCAGCCATGAAGTGATTTGTTGCCACTGTGAACCGCGCAAACCAGCGGCGCGAACGTGCCAAGATGCAAAAGCAACGCCGCGTGTTCGTCCGCTGTGCCGGTGTCAAATTCGCAAATTAGAAAACGGCGTGGTCCGGTGTTGTCGAGTGTGTGTTTCGATTCTTTGCCGTCTTTGGTTCTTCCGGTGACGGCGGACATAGGGGACGGCAAGATCAATTGCAACGCGGACAACTGCCCGCGCCAGTCTTCGCGCGGTTTGGTGTCAAAGTCCTGACTGGATTTGCCGCAACAAAGAAGCGGGTTGCCGGGGAAAAGTTTGTCCACGATTTCTTCCGTGTGTTGCCAGTTGTCCTCAATGCGCGGACGCGACAATTCCCACAAGTCCGCCAGTCCGCCATTGTCGCGCAGAACCGCAGCGCGTTGCTCCTGATTCACACGCGGCCATTTCGCGGCGGATTGCACCGGCGCGGCATTGCCCTTTGGCTGCCACGCGCACGGGATGGAATTTTTCACGGCGTCTTCTATCTCTTTCCGGCTGACGTGACGCCCGCAACCTTGCACACGATTTTCGAGCAGGTTCACAATCTCACCAGCGGGCAAATGCGCGTGAAGTTGCCGGGCAACTCGGAAAAGCCAGTCGTGAACTCCTTCACCGGCTCGCGGCGGCGCGGTCAGCATTTCATCAATGAATGGCGGCAGGGTTTTCATTGCGCCGCTTCTTTCTGCCCTGCCGTTTCGTCCACCGCGCTTTGCTCACACCGGGCGATAAAATCCAAAATGGATTGAAGATGGAAAAGTCGCGTGCCTTTCGTCTGGCCGGGTTTTCTGATGGACACGCTACGGAAGTCACCATCAGCCGCGCCTTGATATAGACGCGCCCTGCTGAATCCACTGTAAAACTCCACTCCCTGTTTTGGGCTTCGCACCCATTCCGGGCGCCCGTTGTGTTGGTCGTTTAGAAGTTCCCGCGCCTTGGCAGGCACGGGCCTTGTGATTTGCGGGGCGGATGCGTTGCCGCCGATATTGCTATCTTCTTTCAGTTTCACTTTTGTCCTTTCGTTTGTGTCAAGCGTGTTGCCTGACGTGTAAGGACAAGGTGAACGAATCCCCGAATTGCGTCAGGAAATGGGGAAAAACTGAATTGCGAAAATTCGGAAACTAGACTTTCGAGGGCGGGCCGGGCAGTTTCTTTGTCATCAAGCCGAGCTTGGCGTAACGCCTTTTTTCCATCGCATCGGGAGAAATGCTCGCGCCCGTCTTGTCGTTAATCGCCTGTGTGTATTCTTCCTTGCTCATCTTGTCATATCCCGCCGCGAACCACCGGGCTGCAATTTCCACGTCCACAGGATCACGCGGGCTTTTCGCTTTATGAGCCTTGGCGATTTCCAAGATGAAGGACAGATCACCGGGCGGAGACTTGAATGGCGAAATGTCGCCAAGGTTTGCGGGCTTTTGCAATCGAACCAAGTCCACTGCGAAGGCGCGGAAAAGAGCTTCCGTTGCTTCGGCGCGATTGTCTGGCGCGGCTTGTGCCAGTGCATCCAGAGCCTTGTGCGTGTCGGGAAATTGTTCGCGCATCACCGTCATGCGCGCTTTCACCAAGTCATCTTCATCGCTTGACAATTTTTGGGCATTCGCTGCCGCTTGCTTGGCCTTTTCCACTTCAGCCGACAACCACGCTGCGCGGTCTTTTAGTAACTCATCCGCAATTTCCTCCGTATCGCACAAAAATGCCGCCAAAACTTTTAACACCGTCTTTTGTTCTTCATCCATGTCCACATATTCCACGCCCCAAAAATACTTTTTGCCATTCCGTTCTATAGGTTTGATGTATCTAGCCTTCCGCACAGTGCGATGGAATTTGCGAAAATTCCCGTAGCAGACTTGGAAGCCCGTTTCCCACATCACATTAAAAATTCCGGGTTTTGCCCCCTTTGGCATAGACGCCTGCAATGAGTCTGTTAAAGGCGTTTCAGGCGGTTTCACGGCAGGCGTTTCGGCAGGCTTGGCTTGGGTCTTTGGCGTTTTCATTTTGAATCAAGCGCCAGAATTTTTGGACGGCAGACGACGGCGTTACGCTTTCACCAGCGTCTTGGTGCAATAGCTGTTGAGGCTTTCCCCGGCGGCAAGGGCTTTGGCGGCAAGGCGGCGATGGATGGCCGGTTCCACGCGCAACACAAACTTGCCGCTGAATTTTTTCGCGGCAAGTGGTTCGGGAATTTCGAGGCCATCGGTGTGAATCAGTTCAAGCATTTCCTCGATGGCCTGGCACAATTCAGCATATACCCGCGCCTCGTCGCTGCCGTGAACGCCGCCCGCCATGATTTCCGGGCAGCGGCCAATGAAGCATTGATCCTCGTCGCTCCACTCCACGAATTTTGCATAGCGCGCGGCCTGTTCTTTGATTTGCTTGCGAGATAGAACACTCGTCTTCATACCATATTCTTTTCTTTTGTTGCCTGCTTTTGCAAGCTGTTACTTTTTCACTGCGTCCAACACACGCCGCACATCCCGTTCCTGATAGTGCTTGGCGTCATCGCCCGCGCCTCCGCTGATTGTCACCCGCAAACCTTGCGGATGCGTAAAGTTCCGATGGCTGCCCCTGCCGCCCCGGTTCACAAACCCGGCTTTTTCCACGTCGGCAATCAGTTGTCGCACTTTGCGCGGCATTTCAGTATCAAAGTAGTATCACAGAGGTTTGCCGATGTCAAACATGTTTTAATCAACCCAGTGACGGGATTTTTTTGACGGCGGCGCGGAGTGGTTCAAGTTCGTGATGCGTGTAGCCACGGTTCACGGATTCCGTTTTGTGGCCGGTAAGTTTCATCCGCACTTCCTGCGAAACGCCCGCGTTTGCCATCGCGCTATTGAATGAGTGCCGCAAGGCGTGAAACGTGCGGCGGGACAACTGGCGCACGCCCGCTTTCTTCACCTTGCCCGCGTCCAAGCCCGCGTCCCGCATGATGCGTTTGAAGGTTTCGGAAAGTCCCTTCCGTCCGCCTGATTTGAGATTGGCCGTGTGCGGCATCAGGAACACTTCCGGCTTGTCTGTCCCCGCCAGCTTGTTCAAATGCGCCAGCAAGTCCGTGTGAATCGGCATGGTGACTTTTTCGCCGGTTTTGGATTGCGTGTAGGTGAGCGTAGCCGCGCCCAAGTCCACGTCCGCCCATGCCATCCGGCAGCAATCGGAAAGCCGCGCTCCGGTGAAGTAGGCGAGCAAAATCAGCGTCTTCCATTCCCCTTCCGCCGTGTCCACCAGCATCTTGATTTCCGCCGGGGTGAACGTGCCGCGCTCCATGCTTTTGCCTGTGGGCAGTTCCACCGCTTCCGCCGGATTGGTGGTGATGATGCCCTGCCGCCGTGCATGGTTCAAAGCCGCGCCGATGATCTTGATGTCCAAGATAAGCGTTTGCGGGGCTAGTTTCTTGTCTGTGCGGTAATTCAAGAAACGCTCCACGTCGCCCGTTGTCAGGCTGGTGAGCGGCTTGGCGGTGCGATTGCCTAGCGAAGCCAAAAAATCCTTCACGGTCACGCCATAGCGTGTGGAAGTGCCCTTTGATTTGCGCGCAACCTTGCCGGTAAGCCATTGGTTCAAGAAATCATTCACAGACGGGGCACGAAGCGTTTCTTCCCCGCCTGCCCGCGCCATGATGTCCGCGACAACTTTCCGCGCCTGTGCTTCCACCAGATTGCCCGCGCGTCCAAGTTTCGCGGCGCGTTCAAATTCCAGCGCAACGGACATCGCCTTTGTGCGGTCTTCGCATTTTGTGGAGCACAATTTCCAGCGGCCATCCGGGGCGAGAAATGAAGCGTGCCAGTAAGGTGAGCGGGGTCTTTGATGTATGCTTGCCATATAGTGCTAAAATAGTGGTAAAGTCCACCTATGTCAAGCGTGTTTGATTATGCTTATAATAAAGGGTTTTTGCGTGTCCGCCTTGTGGAATGGTAGCCAGGGTTCGATTCCCGGTAGGGTCGCCATGTCAAATCTGTCCGGCGGCTTCAACGCCGTTGACGCTTCTCGTCCACGGCCAGCAGCAGATTTCCAAGTTCGCGCGGGTCCTGGGCCCGTTCCAGAGCCACTGCGCGGGCAACAAGCTGATCGGCGTAAAGCTCCGACAGCGACTGGTCCAGCGTGCACATGCCATCCTTCCGCTGCGTCTGCAAAAAACTCGAAATCTGTTGCGTGTTGTTCTCCCGGATCAGATTGGCGATGGCGGGCGATCCGACCATGATTTCAAAGGCGGCCACGCGTCCCCGGCCCGAGGCTCGCGGCAGGAGAACCTGGGAAATCACTCCGCGCAGAATTGAAGCCAGTTGGGAACGGATGTTGTCCTGATAGTTGTGGGGGAACGCGGAGATGATTCGATCCACAGTGTCCTTGGCGCCAATCGTGTGGACTGTGGAAAAAACCAGATGGCCGGTCTCGGCGGCCGTCATGGCCACCTCCATGGTTTCCGTGTCGCGCATTTCCCCCAGCATGATAATGTCCGGATCTTCGCGCAGCGCCGCCCGCAGCCCGTCGGCAAACGTGCGAAAATCCGTGCCCAGCTCCCGTTGCGTGATGACTGCCTGCTTGCGGGGATGCTTGAACTCAATGGGGTCTTCAAGGGTGAGAATATGGACGTCGGGTCGTTCAAAATTGATTTGATTGATCATCGCGGCCAGGGTGGTGGTTTTGCCGGAACCGGTCGGTCCGGTCACCAGCACCAGTCCGCGCGGCAACCTCGTGAACGAGTAAAAGACCGGCGGGGCGAGCAGCTCCTGCAATGTGGGCATGTTCTCGGGAATGCGCCGCAACACGGCTCCCCATTCGCCTTCCGCGCGGAACACGTTGGCGCGAAAGCGCTGCTTGTCATATGCAACGGCAAAATCAGCCTGGCCGTTTTCCCGGACAATGCGGATGTCCTCCTCCGACGCGAACGCGGCGACCAGATCGAACGCCTCCTTGGGTTTGAGCGACGGCCCTTCGGACCGGATCATTTTCCCGTCCACACGGAACATCGGCGGTTCGCCAACCCGCAGATGCAAATCCGAGGCGTCATGATGGATGGCCAGCGCGAGAAGATCCGACATCTGATACTTGAAACCCACCGCCGGCAGCCGCCCGGTGGTTTGCAGGGCCTTCTTGATTTCGGGCGACACCGGCGGCAGGTTGACCGGTTTCTTAAGCTTGCCGGATGAGACATTGTCATCACCTGCGTCCGATGGAGTTGGCGTGGTCGTCATAAAAAAATTCCCCGGTCAATCCGTCAACTTTGCAGTATCCGACCCGATTCCCCCGGGCCTGCTGGCGGCAAATTGCTTTCCAATGAAATGGGCTGATTCATTTGCTCTGATGATCCAACCAGACGTTAATTGAGCGGCGCAATCCCGGCAATTGGAAAACGCGCGGACACAAAAGCCGTCGCGAGGGCGGGAATGGGAAGCCTCGTTAAACTTGCGCCCGCGCCCGCTTCAGCCGAAACTGTCACAGCGATGGACTGGCTCGACAAAATCTCCCGGTTCTGGCCGCATCTGGCGGCGGGCTTCGATCTGCTGGCCGCCCTGCTCGCCTCGTTTCACGCCCTGTTGAACAAGCGCGATTCCCGCGCCGCCACGCTCTGGCTCGGCCTCATCTGGTTTCTGCCGCTGTTCGGCCCGATTCTCTACCTCGCGCTCGGCGTCAACCGCATCCGCCGCCGCGCCTTGACGCTCGCCGTCCACAAAACCTTCAGCCGCACCGTCCCGAAAAATCTCGGCGAACCGCAGCACGAAGGCGCCGACCATCTCAAACTGCTCGCCCAGACCGTCAGCCGGATCGTCAGCCGCCCCCTCACCGCCGGCAACAAAATCGAACCGCTCGTCAACGGCGACGCCGCCTTCCCCGCCATGCTCGCCGCCATCGAATCGGCAAAAGAATCCGTCACGCTCTGCACCTACATTTTCGACAACGACGCCAGCGGCCGGCAATTTGTCTCCGCCCTCGCCCGCGCCGTGAACCGCGGCGTCGCCGTCCGCGTCCTGATTGACGCCGCCGGCGCGCGCTACTCCTGGCCATCCATCGCCCGGAAATTGCGGCGCGCGAAAATCCCCTTCGCAAAATTCCTGCCATCCTCCCTGCTCACGCCCTGGCGCGTGGCAACCATCAATTTGCGCAACCATCGCAAATCGCTCATCGTGGACGGAACCCTTGCCTTCACCGGCGGCATCAACCTGCGCCACGGCAATGTGCTTGCCGACCGGCCCGGAAACCCCGTGCAGGATTTGCAGTTTCAAATCACCGGCCCGGTCGTCGCCCAGTTGCAGGAGGCCTTCGCCAACGGCTGGGCGTTCGCCACCGGCGAGATGCTGGACGGCGGCCTGTGGTTTCCCGATCTCAAGGCGTCCGGCAAAATCATCGCCCGCGTCGTCACGGACGGCCCCGACGGCGATTTTGAAAAGTGGCGCTGGACGCTCCTCGCCGCCCTGGCCGGGGCGCAAACCTCCATCCAAATCCTCACGCCCTATTTCCTGCCCGACGTGGCCTTGATTGCCGCGATTAACCTCGCCGCCCTGCGCGGCGTGCGCGTGGACATCATTTTGCCCGCCAAAAACAACCTGCCCTTCGTCCACTGGGCGTCGCGCGCGATGTGGTGGCAGGTGCTCGAACGCGGCTGCCGCGTCTGGCTCACCCCGCCGCCCTTCGACCATTCCAAGCTGATGATTGTGGACGGCCATTGGGTCTCGTTCGGCTCGGCCAACTGGGACGCCCGCAGCCTGCGCCTGAATTTTGAGCTGAACGTCGAGTGCTACGGACGCGACTTCGCGCGGGAAATGGAAAAGGTCGTCGCGAAAAAACTCCGCGGCGCGCACGCGGTGACCCTGGCCGAAGTTGACAAACGTCCCCTGCCTGTCAAATTGCTCGACGCCATCGCGCGTCTGTTCTCGCCATTTTTGTGAGAATCGTGCCACAATTCCCGGGCGCGCTGCCGCGTTGCGGCGTGACGCCATGATTGATTTATGAAAACATTCGACAGCCTCACGGAGCAGGAAATCCTCGCCCTTGCCATCACGCAGGAAGAACAGGATGCCCGCATTTACGAGGATTTTGCCGACGGCCTGAAGGAGAATTATCCCGAACAAGCCGTCAAGTTCCGCATCATGCGCCGCGAGGAGGACAACCACCGGCACCGGCTTCTCGAACTTTACAAGACGCGCTTTGGCGACCATGTCCCGCTCATCCGCCGGCAGGACGTTCGCGGTTTTGTGGAGCGCAAACCCGTCTGGCTCATCCGGCCGCTCGGACTGAAGACCGTCCAAAAGACCGCCGAAAGCATGGAGGTTGAAACCCGCCGCTTTTACGAGGCCGCCGCACGCCGCACCACCGACGCCGGCATCCGCCAGCTCCTCGGCGACCTTGCCGAGGAGGAGCGCGTCCACGCCAACACCGCCGAACAAATCACCCTGACCAAGCTCAACGAATCGGAATCCGCCCAGCAGAAACGGCTGTTCGTCCTGCAAGTCATCCAGCCCGGACTCGCCGGTCTCATGGACGGTTCCGTCTCCACGCTCGCGCCGTTGTTTTGCGCCGCGTTCGCCACGCACAGCAGCGCGGCCACCTTTCTCGTCGGACTCGCCGCCGCCGTGGGCGCGGGCATCAGCATGGGATTTGCCGAGGCGCTTTCCGACGACGGCAGCCTGACCGGTCGCGGCCATCCATGGGCGCGCGGATTCGTCTGCGGCGCCATGACCACACTGGGCGGCCTCGGCCACACGTTGCCTTATTTGATCCCGAACATCAAAACCGCCACCGGCGTTGCCGTGTGCGTGGTGCTGGTGGAACTGGGCGTCATCTCCTGGGTGCGGCACAAATACATGGACTCGCCGCTCGTGTCCGCCATCCTGCAAGTCGCCCTCGGCGGCGCGCTCGTCTTTCTGGCGGGAATTTTGATCGGGATCTCGTGAAAGCCACAGCGTAGCAGCGAACGTCAGTTCGCTCCAATCTTCCCCCTTTCCCGGAAATGCGAGCCGACTTGCGTCGGCTGCTACGCCAAGACTTTCCGGCAGGCGGTTTGGAGCTTCTTCAGGTTCGCCTTGGACTTGGCCTCGATGTAGCAGCGGATCAATGGCTCCGTGCCGCTGGCGCGGAAGGCCACCCATTCGTCGCCCGGCAGGAGGAATTTGTAGCCGTCGGTGGTGATGAATTTTTCCACCTTGAACGGACCGATGTTTTTCAGGCCACCGCCGAGTTTGGCGAGCAGCACGTCCTTCTTCTCCGGCGCAAAGCTGACGTTGATGCGGTCAGTGTAAAAGTCGCCGATCTTTTTGGAAAGTTCCTTGAGAATCTGGCCGAGGGATTTCTTCTCGGTGGCAACCAGCTCGGCCATCAGGAGGCAGGCAAGGATGCCGTCCTTCTCCGGCACGTGTCCCTTGACGCTCAAACCGCCGGATTCCTCCCCGCCGACGATGATCGGCTCGCTCTCCATCAACGCGCCAATGTATTTGAAGCCGACCGGCGTCTCATAAACCTTCACGCCGAGCATTTTCGCGACGGCATCCACCTGATGACTCGATGGCACGGTGCGGACTACCGCGCCGGTCCAGTGGCGGTTCTTTTTCAAATGATACAGCGCCAGCGTCAAAACCTGATTCGGCGTGAGCCACGTTCCGTCCTTGTCCACGATGCCAAAACGGTCGGCGTCGCCGTCGGTGCCGAGGCCCATCTGCGCCTTGCCGCTGCGGACAAACTTCGCGGCGTCGGCCATGCCGGCGGCGTTCGGCTCAGGATGATGCCCGCCAAAGAGCGGATTCAGCTCGTTGTGGAACATGGTGACTTTCGCGCCGACGCTTTCGAGCAGCGTGTCGAGATAGCCGTGGGCGGTGCCGTAGGAAATATCCACGGCGACCTTGAGCTTCGCCCTTTTGAGGACGGCAAAATCAATAAGCCGGTGCAGTTGCTTGAAATAATCCGGCTGCGGATTGAAGGTCTTGCAGGTGTAGGTTCCGATGACCGCGCCCTTGAACGAGAAGTTCGCCGCCTGCAACTTGACAATGTTCGCCTCGATTTGTTTCGTCACGTCGGGCGTGGCGGGCGCGCCGTTCCAGGTGGAGAATTTCAGTCCCTGATATTCCGCCGGGTTGTGGCTGGCGGTCATGTTGATGCCGCCAACGGCCTTGCGCCGGCGTATGGCGTAGGCGATGACGGGCGTGGGCGTGTCGCGGTCGCACAGGAGCGGCTCGATGCCGTTGGCCGCCAGAACCTCGGCGGCGGCAAGGGCAAAATGGCGGCCCAGAAACCGGGTGTCGTGGCCGAGAATGACCACCGGCTCGCGAAAGTGCAGCGCGGACAGCGGATTGCGGATTTCCGCGTTGAGATAGTCCGCGATGCCCTGCGTGGCGAGGCGGACGTTGTCGAAGGTGAAGTCGCGCGCAATGATTTCGCGCCAGCCGGAGGTGCCGAATTTGATTACTGCCATAAATGTTTAACCGCCGAGGCGCAGAGCAAAATTTAATTTCTTTCTCAATACTCCGCATCTCGGCGTCTCTGCGGTAAATTAATTCTTCCAGTCAAACGCCTTTTTCTTCAGCGCATAAACATATCCGGCGAACAGGATGCCGAGGAATGAAATCATCGAGGCGAGGATCATGTTGCGCGTGGCGTGGTCGGCGAGCATCTGCCTGTAGACGACCGCCCACGGATACATGAAGACGACCTCGATGTCGAACAGGATGAACAGCATCGCGACGAGGTAAAACTTCACCGAGAAGCGCGAGCTGCCCCCGCCGATGGGGTCCTTGCCGCATTCGTAGGCGATGTCCTTGGCCGGGGTGCGTTTGCCAAACTTGCCGAGCAGCACCGAGACGGCGAGCGTCCCGCCCGCGAAGCCGATGCCGGCGGCCAGCAGAAACAGAACCGGTATGTATTGAGCCAATTGCGATGGCTGCGAATCATCCATGCGGGGGAATTTAAGAACGGCGGCCGGAATTTGCAACTGCAAACGCAAAATTGCAGGTGGAAATCCGCAAACTGAATTCCACATTGGCAAGGGACTCTTTTCCCGTATTCAGTTTGGGATGGATGACCTGCCGGCTCAATGGGAACTGTCGGGTTGACAGAAAAATCAATGTGGATAATGTTGGAAGATGGGTTTAAGATCAAAATAATGGCGAAATTGCACCGCACAGTGCGGTCGAATAACAATGCGGGATCTCTGCAAAAGTCTTGAAACTTAGTTATTGAATGCCGCGTCCGAGAGATATGCAAACGACGACCAATCCCCAGCTTGGACTTTTGGACAGCCTGATGATCACTACGCCGACGAATGATTTC
>Ga0224554_1000292_pt1 | contig 44028 bp, 37 predicted proteins | sample 714S22024metaG_FD_180666 | JGI IMG/M metagenome (GOLD analysis project Ga0224554, IMG submission 180666) | Peat soil microbial communities from Stordalen Mire, Sweden - 717 S2 20-24 | ecosystem: Environmental > Terrestrial > Soil > Wetlands > Peat | place: Sweden: Norrbotten County, Stordalen... | reverse complement strand
GCTTGCTCTTGCGACCATACTTCGTAAAACTCGCCTGCGATGCCAGTGTTTGCTGAAAACGCGCCATTCGTTTCATGCTTATAGTTTATTCAAGAATCACGCGGGCTGCAGACTTGTGCAGAGGTTCGCTAATGTTCTTGAAAACATAGTAATAGGTTCCGTCGGCGCCGACAGTCACCGTGACATCGACCTCTCCGGGAGTAACTCCAGTCGGGTCTGTCCAGATGTATGTGTCTTGGCCCCACGCGCCGGCACTGAGGGCGAGAATTAGTACTAACGCGACGGCGATTCTGTTCATCAAGAATGTGGCGGAGATTCTTTTCATCGGTGGCCTCTTTCCAGCACTGTGGTGTGCGGCAAACAAAGGACCCCAGAAGGCAGTAAAGACTCACTCCTTCTGTCTCACAGCTATTTAGCCCAACATATTACCACGCTAGCGAGAACTTGTCGAGCCGAACTCTCTTCCAATGCAAGATGAGCCTGAAGGGGGGAGTTGATTCCAATACAAGATGAGCCGGAGGGGGACGGGCGCCCGGCAAGTTAACGTGTTTCCTGGGGATTCAGACGGCTGCGGTGCGCATAGGTTCGAGGGCGGCGGTGAGGGAGTGCCGGGCTTGTTCGGTGAGCTTGATGCGGCTCCCACACGTTGGAGTTCTGCCGTGCAGCCGATTGCCGAATACAACGCTTTACCTAAACTGTGGAGTGATCATGATGCCAACGCCTGCGATCACGATCGCTGTTCACGACTATCCCTTTTGTCTATCCACATACATGGAGGCCCTTCGCTGCCGATTGTGACAGTCTGCCTCGTCGAGCCTCCTCCCTCGCTCCCCGTCAACAGCCATTCGATCGATTTTCAATACAGCCTGGCAATCCTGGGGTTGCGGGCTTGCGCGCCGCGGCCGAACGGAAACGGGCAGGAATGGCGGGAAGGCCGGGGACACTCGCTGCTCCGGGGCGAGTCCCGGCGGGTTCCGGCAGAGAAGTCTTTGGCGTTAGAAAGGGCTGGCAGATGTGACTCCGTCCGAACGGCATCGGGACTCTCCTCTCGCCTCCCTGGGGAATTCAAGGATGGACAGCGCGAAGGAGTTTTGTCCTCACGGTATGATTCGAGCGGGCAAACGCGATCATGGCCCATTCGGTCGATCAGGCTATCACAACGATGCTCATACCGCAAGGTACACTCTCGTACCACGACCACGTGAATTTGTAGGTCCCAGGTCTCAAAATCGAGACCTGGGGCACCCAAACTCGTGGGCGCGATTACGAAATCGCCGAGTCACGGTACCAGGTCTCTGACCGTGTGATTTCGTACGTGTGATTGAGTGTCGCGGCCTCCCACCCCAGGCGCAAAAAGTCGCCGCGGCGACACGCGCTGCCCCGACCCAGAGGGTGCCCCGGCGCCCAGGTGGGGCACCCAGTTTTGGTACAAAATCATGCGGTCAAAGGCCTAGTCCAGCGCCGCCATCCGGATAATCCGAGGGTTCCACCCGCGTGGTAGTGGCCAACTTGAATCCACAGACAGAAACGCCCGGCCTTATTTTGCCGGGCGTTCCTACAGACTAGGGAATGACGATGCTACCAATGCAGCATTGGTTCGGTGCAACGAATGCGCCTATTGCTGGCGCATGATTGCATCAATTTGATTCCCTTTCAAATGCATTTGTCAACAGAGCTACCTCTCGGCCACCGAGCGTGGGTTGAAAGAGCCGGACGCCACGATCCTGATTTCACAATCACGTGGTCGCGGTATTAGTACCACGGCCACGTGAATTTGTAGTTCCCAGTTCTCTCCGCCGCGGTCCGCCACTGCGGAAGACCAGGGGCACCCATTCTGTTCCGATCGACATTTCCAAATCACGCGGTCGCGGTACTAGACCGTCAGAACAGGTCCGGAGTCAAAGCCTTCAGCCTCTCCACAATTTCCTCGACTTCCTCTTCCAGGCGATCCCTTTCAATTAACGCCTGAATGAGTTGCTCAGAGTCGAGCAGACCCTCAAGAGGAATCAGAGCCCCTTGCGGCGTCGGATGGACCACTCGGCCATCTTTGGCGTGCAGATGCAGGAAATTCTGGAAAGCAACCTGATATGCAGTTTTGGCCCTAACCAACTTTTCGTTGATGCGAGCCAGCTTCCCTTTTGTGTGGCTGCACTCCTCGGTAAGCCTTCCAATTTGTTCAAATTTCTCGCTCTCGTTCATGCAACACATGCTACACTTATGCCCGGCTCGATGTCATCGCGGTTCTTCCTCGGGTAGCCGCCGACGGGGAGCACAATGATCGCCGAGGCGTTCCCTGTGGTGGCCCAATACGCACCCCCGCCCTTGACGTAACCCCAGCCAAATATGTGGCCGCCATCGTTACCGAACGCGGCGCCCTCCGCGCACCCTACTCCGAGGTCCTTGCCGGAGCCGTCCAGAGCTACATTTGGGCCCTCGAACGCAGGCTGAAAGAGCCCAGGGCCCCGATCTTCTTCAGGATGGCCAAGCTGTATGGGAGATCGATCGAATGGCTGAGGTTTTCGGCGGTTCCCTTAACGGTCTATAATTACGCGAACCAGGAGAATCAGCATGGAGACAAAGCGAAATAGACGCGATGCAGCAATCAATCTGATGTATTGGATTGCCCTGGCAGCCCTGGCCATTATCGTGGGTTGGCAGTGGGTATTCGGTGGCCACTATGGGCATTTGTCTACGATCGTGTGCTGGTCTGTGCTTGTGATCATAGCGCTCGGATTGCTCAACTCGCTGGAGCTTTTTGGCCGCCGCTAAACCAGGCCCCGACTGCACCGAGGCCACTTCCATCGCCCATCACAATCAGCTGGGCGCCCTCGCCGTTCGGAACAACGCGAAAGAAATCCCCGCCCACCTGCTTTCCCGGCGCATACACGCTCTCGATTTTGTCAGAGGCGACGGTGAAACCGCTTCCAGATAGGCCAAATCACGGCTTTTTGATCCCGGCAAAGGCCCTGCCGGGCAACCCCCAGCCTTTGGCCTGGCAACAAATCAAGAAGGATCGCGAGCGGAGGTAACTGGAGTATATTCGTCAGTAGCCGAGAGGCAAAATCGAACTCCTGATTCAAGGCGAAACCGCCGAAGGAGGCTTCCCCCATGCAGCAGAAATGTTCTCTTCTGCAAAATCTTGCCGCGGGCGTTCTCGCGGCCAGCGTCATGTACTGCGTCCCCTGTGCAGTGGCCCAGCTCGGCACCGGCGATCCGCAAATCCTCTCGACCGGCCAGTTCATTACTCCCCTCGCTCCGCATGGAGCTCACTTTCAGCCGCTGAACCCCCAACTCGCAGACAATCTTGAATACACTGTCGGTCAGGCCGTGACGAGCGTCGTCAGTCCAGATGGCAAGACCCTTCTGATTCTGACCAGCGGTTTCAATCTCATGGATTACACCACCGGCACGAACGCCGGCGAAACCAACCCGACCGACTCAACCGAGTTTGTCTTCGTCTTCGACATCTCGAACGGCAGCGCGGTGCAGAAGCAAGCCCTTCCGCTGCCTAACACCTACAGCGGCATAGCCTTTAGCCCGAACGGCCAGCAGTTTTACGTGGCCGGCGGCAGGAATGACAACGTCCACGTCTTTGGAGTTACAGGGGGGGTGTGGTCTGAAGCGCAGACCCCTGTGGCGCTCGGTCACCTGGCCCTGGCCGACCATGCCACACTCAGCTACGGCGGACTCGGCATTGACACCTACCCCATGGCGGCCGGCCTGGCCGTCTCGCAGGACGGCACATTCCTGGTGGTGTGCGATTACGAAAACGATGCGATCAGCGTGTTGACCCAGAGTGCATCGGCCTGGGTGAAGAGCGCCGAGCTCGACCTGCGCCCCGGAGTCATCTCCCCGGCGACCGCAATCGGCGTACCCGGCGGCGAATATCCTTACTGGGTGTCGATCATGGGCAACAGCACCGCCTATGTCTCCAGCGTTCGCGACCGGGAGATCGACGTGGTGAATATCGCCGGCACGCCTTCGGTGACGGCGCGCATCCCGGTTCCCGGCAACCCCAACCGCTCTGTACTCAGCCAGGACCAATCGCTTCTGTACGTGGCTCAGGACAACAGCGATTCCGTGGCGGTGATCGGCACCGGCAACAATAAGGTGATCTCTGAGATCAAAGTGACCGCGCCTGTTGAGCTGTTCCGCAACGCCGAGGGCTATAAGGGCGCCAATCCGAACAGCCTTGCTCTCTCGCCGGATGGAAGAACCCTTTATGTCAGCGACGGCGGCCTGAACGCTGTGGCCGTGGTTTCTATCGACAAGGTTGCAGGCATCAGCTCCGTGGAAGGGCTGATCCCCACGGGCTTCTACCCCAACTCCGTGAGCGTGAGCGCCAACGGAAAGCAGCTATACATCGTGAACGGCAAGAGTGCAACCGGGCCCAACCCGCTGTATTGCGATCAGAACCAGGCGAACGCAGCCGGAACCGGGCAGAACTGCGCCGCCTCGAATCAATACGACTGGCAGTTGACCAAGGCCGGCTTCCAGATTGTCCCGACGCCTTCGGGGATCGATCTGGCGGAGCTTACCGGGCAAGTCTTCCGGAACGATCATTTTCTCAGCGACGATCAGATCATCCGCGGTGATCCTCTCTTGCGCCCTCCGAGGTGGGAGCAGGAATTCACGATGGCGGAACTGCACAAGAAAATCCAGCACGTGATCTACATCATCAAGGAGAACCGCACCTACGATCAGATCCTGGGCGACCTGGAGGTGGGCAACGGAGATCCCAACATCACCCAGTTCCCGCAAGCAACAACGCCGAATGCCCACGCGCTTGCCAACGCCTTTGTCGATTTCGACAACTTTTACGATGTTGCCGACGTGAGCGGCGCCGGCTGGCCCTGGTCGACCTCGGCGCGCACCACGGATAACATCGAAAAAGAAGTTCCGGTCTACTATGCCGGCCGCGGAGCCAGCTACAATGCAGAAGGCTTGAACCGGAATGTGAATGTGGGGATTGCGGATTACAACGCCAGAGTGGCAGCCGATCCGCTCATCGCGCTTGCCGGTCCCAATCCCAATCTTTTGCCGGGAAGCAGTAACGTGGCCGCGCCGGACAGCGCTGAAGGCGGGGCAGGAGAAGGTTACATCTGGAACGCGGCGAACCAGGCCGGTCTGTCCGTTCGCGATTACGGCTTCTTCATCGATACGACTCGCTACAGTACCGGCTACATCATTCCCGCAGACCCGAATCCATTTGCGGACGGGCTGCAGGTGGCTTACTGCGCAAGCCTGTTTCTGAGCCCATATACGGACATCTATTACCGCGGATTCGATCTGAGTTTCCCCGACTACTACCGCTTTACGGAATGGAATCGGGAGTTCCAGCAATTCGACGCCAATGATAACCTTCCCAGCCTGTCTCTTGTACGCCTCGGCAACGACCACACCAGCGTGGCAGGCGTCACGAAGTTCGGCGAGGTTACGCCGGAGATTCAGGTTGCGGACAACGATTATGCGGTCGGCCTGCTGATCGATGCTGTGGCGCACAGCAAGAACTACAGCGGCAACACCCTGATTTTCGTGGTTGAAGACGATGCGCAGAACGGCGGCGATCACGTCAACGCTCATCGCAGCACGGCCTTCGTCGTCGGGCCCTATGTGAAGCAGAGCTATGTGGACTCCACTTTCTACAACACCATCAGCATGCTGCGCACCATCGAAGACATACTAGGCACGCCCCACCTCAACCTCAATGACGGCAATACTCTGCCGATGGCCGATGCCTTCGACCTCGAGCAGAAGACCTGGACCTATAACGCTGTGCCGTCGGCGTATCTGGCGCAGACGACGTTGCCCATTCCCAAGACTGCGTTCGACCAGGCGGCTTTGCTCAACCCGCCGAAGCCGCTTCACAGTGCCGCATGGTGGGCAAAGCACACCAAGGGCATGGACTTCTCTGTCGAAGACCATCTGGACACGGAGAAGTACAACCGCATTCTGTGGACCGGAACGATAGGCAACAAGCCCTATCCATCAACGCGTAGCGGGCTCGATCTGCGGGCCAACCGCGCGGAATTGCTCAAGGACTTCCACGACCGGCAAGCTGCCCAAGCACGGTCCTCGGAGAAGCTGCAAAAGACTTCCTCTCAGGTCGCTGCGGCTGGATCATCGAAGTAAGCCTTTGCGCAGAAGGACGGCTTCGCCAATCTCATCACGGCGCTGTTCATCAGCGTGCCGAAGTATCCCACGCAGGATGCCGTTCGCAAAAGGTTCCAGATCATCACCAGCCGTTTCGCCAGCTTCCAGACGCAATTCCTCAATGTTCATTTTGACTTTAGCCTGCTACAGAGGATCGCTCCACCCATCACCATCGGCTCAGTCCGGTTCCCAGGCATCAAAATCCACGACCCGAGGATCACCCGGCTGCTGGAGGTCCTCCTGCATGGCGGCAACACCGTCGGCGGCTGGACGGCCAAACAGATTCACGAGGCAGTCCTCACCACCTTCCAGCTCTCTGCGAAAAATTATGGGCTCAAACAGCTCCGCTACGATCTGCGCAAGCTCAAAAGCCACGGCTTGCTGGAGCGCGATGCCCGCCGCTACGCTTACCGCTTGACGGCCAAAGGCGTTGACGTCGCGCTCCACTTCCTGTTCTTCCACAAGCGCCAATGCGGACCGCTAGCCAACAGCCGCTTCCATTACAAACCCGATCCGGCGAGCAGGCCAAACAGCAAACTGCAAACCGCCTATCACAAAGCCGGCAAGGCCATTGAGAACATGGTTAACCTGTTGAAAGCTGCCTGATGTTACTTTGCGATTGTTGAAGTATTCTTGTTTACGATCTTCGATCTAAGAATCTAACGCGAACAGGCTCTGCATTGCGTGCGTGAAATTCCGTTTTTTGAATTGACCCCTAAGCCGGGCCACCGGGACTTGACTCGTTGTGACGCGGCGCGGCTTGCCTCACAACTCAGTCCGCTTTGCTCGGGCGCCACGCCAATACAAGATCAGGCCCAGCAGGACCGAGGCGAGAGTGCCCACGACCAGCTTCAGTTCAAAACCCAGTTTGTCTGAGGAATCGCCAGGCGGCACGAGCGAAACAAGAATGCCGATCAGGACGACGGCGAATCCCAGGCTGCCGGAAATCCAAACGCCGGCAATTCCTCCCGGCACCAGCACTGCGTCCTGATTCTCTTTGCGGTCTTTGCGGCGTGCCAGCTTGATGACGGCTGCGAACATGTAGAGAAATGGAATGAAGTAGAGAATGATGCCGGCATCGATTAAAAATTGATAAGCCCCGCGCGTCGTCTCATTCACCTGGCTCACCAGCAGAATGGCGCCGGAAACCACGGCCTGCACGAGGATGGAAATATATGGGGTCTTCCAGCGAGGATGAATCCAGCCGAAGGCAGCGGGCAGGTAGCGGTCGATTCCGACAACAAACGGCACGCGCGCAATGCCGGCCACGGTGCTGCCCACGCCGCCGGCGTTGCCCACGGTGACCAGTATGGCCGCAAGCATTCCCAGGAAGCCTATGCGCAGCGCGACAGATCCGACGGTAATGGCGCTGAAGACGCCGCTCTGGGGATCCAGATCGGCGGCGGGCACAAGGGAGAGAATGGCGAACGTCCCGACAATATACATAAAGGCAATCAGCGCACCGGCGCCAAATACGGCTCGCGGCAGCGTCCGGCGCGGATCGCGCACTTCTCCGCTCATGGCAGAAACGAGTTCCAGGCCAGTGAATGCGAAGGCAATCTGCGACCAGAAGTTCACCGTGTCCCAGTTCGACGTGGGTAACATGTTGGAGGCGCTGAAATGGGTCGCCGAACCGTGCCGCCAAGAAACAATCGCGGCTATTGCTAACAGCATCAGGAGGGGCACATACGTTCCCACGCCGCCCGCATTCTGGAGCCACTTGCCGATGTTCAGCCCGATGATGTTCAGAACCACGGCGACCACAAGCATTGCCAGAGACACCGTCAGCAGGAACGTCCGGTCCTGCGCGAGTGCCGCGCCGCGTCCACCCACAATGTAGGCGCTCATGGAGGCGCTGGCGAGAAGCAGGCCCGGGAAATAGAAGACGGTATAAATCCAGTAGGTCCAGCCGGCGACAAACCCGTGAAAGGGTCCAAAGGCTTCCCTGGACCAAACGTAGAGGCCCCCCTCTTCAGGAAAGCGTGAGGAAAGCTCATTGATCACCAGCGCTCCAGGCACGAAAAAGAAGACCGCGGCAAGGACCCACAAGCTGATCGAGGAAGTGCCGTTGTGCCCCGCGGCCGCGATCCAGCGAGGCCCAAGCACCGTAGCGATATTGAACAACAGCACATCCCAAAAGCCCATCGTTTTGCGCAATTGCGGCTTGGAATCGAGCGACGTCGGCGCAAAAATCGTCATGGAGTCACCTCGGGTCCCGGAAGGATCTCATCCTGCATTCGGAAATCATAAAGGGGTCACTCCACCAAGCGTCAAAAACAGTGCGCGAGGGGGTATTCGCCTGGCGCACCGAAGTGTTTTGCGCAGGTTGCCGGGACCAGGGCTTTCAGTGACGTCTCCAGTCCATCCGGGTTGCCCGTCAACCGGGCGGCAGGCGGGTCTAGAATGGTTGCGAACGGCGTTTAAATAAAGAGGGATTGTGACCAACGGCATTTTCGTGGGACTCGCGACGGTTGATGTTGTATACGGCGTGGATGAGTTTCCTTCGGCCAACTCGAAAGTCGCGGCACGCAGTCAGGACGTGTTCGTCGGTGGACCGGCCACCAATGCCTCCATTGCGTTCGGTCACCTTGGAGGAAGGCCAACGCTGGTAACGGTTGTCGGCCGCCATGCGCTGACCGGCGTAATCATGGAGGAATTCGAGCGATATTCGATCCAGCTCATCGATCTCAATCCCGGCTTCGACAAAGCGCCGGTCATATCCTCGATCTCTGTCAACAGAAGCGGAGAACGCAACATCATCTCAGCCAATGCAACCCGCGTGAACGCGCTACCCGCGCAGGTCGACGAAGCGGCGCTTGAGCAGGCCTCTCTGGTTTTGGTCGATGGTCATTACATGCAGGCATGCCAGGTCTGGTCCAGGGCGGCCCGTGCGCGGGGAATCCGTGTCGTGCTCGATGGCGGAAGCTGGAAAGACGGGACCCTGGAACTCCTCAAGAGCGTTGATACCGCAATTTGCTCTGCTGATTTCATGCCGCCGGGGTGCCTGACCGAAGCTGACGTGCTCCAGTACCTGAAAGACTGCGGCGTGACGAACATCGCTATCACGAAGGGGGCTGAGCCAGTGCGTTTTGTTTCCCACGCGACCTCGGGGATCGTGCCAGTCCCGCAAGTAAAACTGGTGGACACAATGGGAGCGGGGGACATCTTTCACGGGGCCTTTTGCTACTACGCTTCGATCGGAGGCGGGTTTGTGGAGGCTTTGGGAGAAGCAGCGAGAGTGGCGGCAGAGTCTTGCCGATTCCACGGAACAAGAGCATGGATGAAGGGCTCCAACAGCGGAGTTGCGGCTCAGTCAGGGGAGTGAGAAGACCCTTTGGGGCTGGACCCTCAGCCCGGCAAGGCTCTCGTCTGTTCGACAATCCTCCGCTTCTCCGCTATCGTCCCGCGACCACGCATCCCGCTGCACGCCATGTCCCCATCGTCATAACCTTCCCTCAACAATGCCATCAGGGTCAAACAAGACATTTACCATAATCTCTGTATGCGCCTCTTTGTTGGGATACCCCTGGCGGCTGCAGTTATCGACGAACTCTCGGCGACCTCGGTTCGGCTTCGATCCAACGGGGAAGGGTTTCGCTGGTCGGCGCCCGAGTCGTGGCACGTCACTCTGCAGTTTCTTGGCAATACCGGCCGGGAGCAATACGAATGCACTGTCGCAGGATTGCGTAAGCTGCGTTTGCCGCCCGTTCCCATATGGCTTGAGAAGCTGGGCTTCTTCGATCGCGCCGGGATTCTGTTTGCCGGTGTCAGGCTCACGCCTGAGCTGCTTTTACTTCAGCAAAGCGTCGCCGCGGCGACCGAGCTTTGCGGGTTCGTCCCCGAGGCTCGTCCCTTCCAACCCCATATCACGCTCGCGCGCAGCAAAGGCAAAGGTCAACGGGAGGACCTCCTTGAACTCAAAACCAGAATAAGCCGTCAGCCAAACTTCACCAGGGTTGTCGCCGAGGAATTCCTTCTCTACGAAAGCTTCCTCGGTCCCGCCGGCTCTCGTTACGAAATCCGCGAGCGCTTTCCCCTCGATGGCGGGTAAATATCCCTCGGCAGCCTGGGACCTCCCTAGTGGGGCCAGGTTGGCAGAGAGCAGGGCTGCGAATGGATACGATATGCGAGCACATCAATCTGATGGGGCGCAATGCCCTTTCGTTGCCGGAGACGGTACAACGCCTCGGAGTCACGGCCGCCCGCAACCTATCCGGAGCGAGCGACGGGGTCTCCTGAACCCTTAAGCTGGTTTTCTGTTTCGTTGCTCCCCGCATGCCATCTTGCGGGAGAAGCGGTCTTTTACCGGATCCCTCCGAATGGGGCGCAGCGGCTTGATGACGGCTCGGCAGATCGGGTGTCCGCTGAAAACAGTCAGCGCATCGAGTGCGATTGCCGGATGAATTTTGCCCAGACCGCGCGGCCAGAGCAGCGCCCGGTTGCGGCCCTTATGCAGGAAGGCTGTGACCCGCGAATCTCGCCGTCAACCTCTGCCATGAGGGACCTTTGTCATTGCGCCTTCGCAATGAGGAGTCCACTTGCACGCCGCTCGAAACGCCACGTGAACTGGAGAACCGCCTTAATGGACTGCCGTTGAAGGAAGGTAGTCCCGCTTCGGCTTCCGCATCAGCAGCACCAGGGGGGCGGTGAGCAAGAACAGCCAGCCCATCACATGAAACACGTCGATGTAGCTGAGCAAGCTGGCTTGCTGCTGTAACGAGCCATACAGAAATCCAAGAGCCTGCCGCGTGGAGTTCACCGGGCCGGAGCCGTGCTGCATAAACATCGCCCTGACCTGGTTTTGCGCTTGCAGCAACTGTAGATTGGAGAACGCCATGTTGCCGGCAAGACGGGCTTGATGGAATTGCGACCGGCGAGCCAGCAAGGTGGTCACAAAGGAGACTCCCATGCTGGACCCGATGTTGCGCATCACGCTATACAGGCTGGTCGCGTAGGGTATCTCTTCCTTCGGGATAGGTTCCATGATAAGTATGGTCAAGGGCAGGAATATGAACGTTTGACCTATCCCCTGGTTGATCTGGTGCGCCAGAATGTCCCAGGTCCCGGAGTCCAGGTCCATTCTCGAATAGCCGAAGAACGCCATGCTTCCTATGAGGCATCCGAAAACCACCATCCATCGGTAGTCCCAACGCTTGCCCAGCATGTAGCCCACGAGCGGCATGCAAACTGCTGTGGCAATCCCCCGCGGGCTGGTCCAGAAGCCGGCTGTTTCGGCTGTCCAGCCAAGCAATTCCTGCATGAACAGGGGCAGAGACACGAGGCTGCCATAGAGCACAAACCCGAGCACCGTTGTGATCACGATACCGACCGCGAAGGATCGGTGCCGGAAAAGCGACAGCTTGACGAGCGGCTGCGGTGTCTGCAATTCGCGAATTATGAATGCCGTCAGCATCACGGCCGCGGTGATGGCAAGCGTTTTGATGAAGCGGGAGCTGAACCAGTCGTCTTCCTGCCCTTTATCTAACATGATTTGCAGGGCGCCCATGCCGATTGCCAGCATTCCCATGCCCCAAGCATCGAACCGCATGGTTCCGCGCTTGATATACGAAGGGTCATACACAAAGAGATAGATCATGATCAGGCTGAGGATCCCGATGGGCAGGTTAATATAGAAGACCCAGCGCCAGGAGTAGTTATCCGTGATCCAGCCGCCCAACGTGGGCCCCAGCACCGGGGCCGCGATAATGCCCAGGCTCCAAAACGCCATTGCTTTGCCGCGTTCCCTTCCGGGAAACTCTTCCAGCATCACGGATTGGGAAAGAGGCTGCAATCCGCCGCCGGTGATGCCTTGAACCACCCGGAAGAAAATCAGCAGAGGAAGGCTGGGCGCCATGCCACAGAGAACGCTGGACACCGTAAATCCGGTTACGACCGTAATTAACAATCGTTTGCGTCCAAAATAATTCGAGAGCCAGCCGGTGATCGGCAGGATGATTGCATTGGCAACAATGTAGGAAGTGAGGACCCAGGTGGCCTCGTCGACCGTCGAGGACAAAGTCCCTGCGATATGCGGCAGGCTTACATTGACTACCGAGGTGTCCAGCACCTCCATGATCGCACTGGACATCACGGCAATGGCGACAAGCCAGCGCCGTGACACGAATCGTGTTTCGGCTGGAACTGACATCGGGGACTGTTCCCTATACTAATCCAACAGGGAGATCCCCCGGCTTTGCAGGGGTGGCAGTAGAAGTTTGACAGTTCCGGGAGTGTGCTCTCACTCAATTTGCCTGTGCCCTGCCTGCGACGTTTGCATTGCAAGGCCTTTGCTTTTGTTCTTGCTTTTGCTTTCACCGGTTGCGAAAAGGCCCCTTTGAGGTGCCAGCAACCGTAAAGCCTCCGGCTCTCCCGGAGGATACTTACTCGGCGCCAATCAGCCGTCAGGCAAAGCAGGCGTCCGGGAAATGCGGATCTGCCCTGTCCCCAATGTTTTCGGGCACGTTGTCGAATGCCGCATCGGATTGCCGGTAACGGATCCGATGTTTTGCTAAAGCTCTACGTCAGGTGGCATTCGATCGTTCTAGGCGTCAGGTCTCGATCACTTGAGGCCTGCTGCAATTGCCTTTGTCAGGGACCCGTTGGCATCGTCGTGATTCAGCGCCCACACGTAGCCGCCGCCAAGCTTGTGCTTCTTGATATAGGCCGTCTTCGCGGCCACCGAAGTTGGATCGTCGTAGGTGTAGAAGGTTCCGGTGGCCGGATTGTAGAGCGTCGCTTCAACTCTTGCCGCATCGTACCAAGCGATGTACTCCTTCTTGTCGATGAGCTTTTCGATGGTCGCGTAAGTCAAGAATCCCGGAGCCAACAACGTGTCGCAACCTGGCGAGGGAGCGGCCTTGTTCGGATTGGGGCACAAACCCGATCCATCGGCCAGCAGAACCGGAGATACGCCGGTTGAATTCTGATACAAGCCATGGTTCACGTTGCGCACGCCCGTCCAACCCACGGCGTACAACGGAAAACCCATGGTGTACTTGGCCGCCGGCACACCGGCCTTCAGATAGGCCATTACCGTCTCATCGATGCTGAAAGCCGCGTCATGCAACGGGTTCTCGGCCGTGTCGTACAGTGGAGATTGCTCATTGGTTTGCTTATCCCACGTACCGGCATAGTCATAGCCGTCAATGGTGAGGAAATCCACCTGCGCCGCGGCGGCCTTCAGGTCGATGTCGACATAGTTCTTCCTGCCCGCGGGTGAATCGAACGACAGGATATACTTCTTGCCCGTCATTTTCGTCAACGCGTTGAGTTGCGCGCGGAACTCTTTCAGCAGAGCGGTAAAATTCTGCTTGTCTGCCGCGGCCGGGAACTCCCAGTCGATATTGAAACCGTCGAACAACCCGGGAGCTCGAATCCGCGCGGCGATGTTGCCCTTGACAAACATGTCGATGCACGAAGAAGCAAGTCTCGCGCGGCCGGCCGCGGTTCCGGCGGCGGTTACCCACCCGGCAGCGTCGCCGGCCTGTCCCCCCAGGGAGATCAGCACTTTCAGATGGGGATGGAGCCCTTTGAGTTGTTGGATCGCGCCAAAATTTCCATAGAGCGGCGCGATATAGTGCTTGCCGCTCACACTGGGAAGAGTGGAATTCCGATAAGCGTCCGAAGGATCGGCAACGGCGCATGTCGGCGTCGAACTCGTGGTCACATTGCCAAATGCGTAGATCAGGTGCGTCAATTGATCGGCAACGCCAGTCCTTTCCAAATCCGCAATGCTGTAACTGCCGTATTCGATACCCCACTCTTCGAAGTAGGCGCCGAAAATCCTGCCATGATGCCGTTCTTGCGCCAGGGACTGCGAGAAGCATCCGGCAAGAACCAACAAACTCATCAGAGCCACTCGGCTCGTGCGCGGTAGAAAGTAACTCTTCATAAGCAAACTCCTTCAAAACTCGTTGAGGCCTGACCGGCAGACTATGGAACCATGGAGCAAAGAACGGCAAAAGGAACGCCGCACCCGAACTGCGCGGAAAGCTGTATCAACCCATCGCCACAACAACCTCATTCACCGAGCCGGCCGGTTGCGGCTTGATTGGGCCCTGCACCAGCTTGCCGTTGAGCGTAGTCGCGGTCACGCCCTTCTGCACTCCATTCGGATTTCTGACGGTGATTTTAAAAGTCGCCCCCCGCCATTGCCGGGTGACGCGAAACTCATTCCAGTCGCCGGGGATGCAGGGATCGACGATCATTCCATCGAAGCCCAGCCGTACTCCGAGTATCCAGCGAGTTACAGCAGTGTAGTTCCACCCGCCGCTGCCGGTCAGCCACGGGTGCCGCGCCCGCCCAAACGCCGTGTGATCCTTGCCCATGACGAACTGGCAGTAGGAGTAAGGTTCGGCCTGGCGGATTTCGATCGCATCGTTCTGTTTACAGGGAAGCATGGAGTCATAAAACTTCATGGCTCGCTCCCCCCTGCCCAGCTTGCACTCCGCGATGATGGCCCAGGGATTGGGATGGCTGAAGATAGCCCCGTTTTCCTTTACGCCTTTGTAGACCCGGCCCACGAAACCGATATCGTCATTGGGCCTGGAAAACGCCGGCCACAGCAGATGGATGCCATACTCGGAGAATAAATACTTATCCACGGCATCCATTGAAGACTTGCCGCGTTCGGCAGAAGCGGCGTCGGAAACGACTGCCCAGGTATTGCTCTCCAGGAAGACCTTGCCCTCCTCGCTTTCATGCGAGCCGACCTTCAAGCCCTTGGCCGTCAGGCCGCGCAGATACCACTCGCCGTCCCATAACTCTCTTTCACACGCGGCACGGACCTTCTCCGCCAGAGCGCTATATTTACTAGCATCGCCCTGGCGGCCCAGGTAGCCGGCGGCCTCGACAAAGGCGCGCAATGCCCAGTGGTGCATGAACGATACCATCGCGCTCTCTCCGCCGCCAAGATTCAGGCAGTCGTTCCAATCGGCTCTCAGGCCCTTGCATATTCCGGTCGGGCCCACCTGTTCGGCGGAAAAATCCAGCGAACGCTTGAGATGCTCGTAGATTGTGGCCTCGCCCTCGTCGGCGAAGGGCAATACCTGGTCGAAAAGCGCAACGTCGCCGGTCTCCTTGACGTATTCGCACGCGGTGACGACGATCCACAGCGCATCGTCGGAACAGACGTGCTCAATGCCGCGAATCATGCTCTTGACGTCGGGCGCATGTGCAATGGTGGGCGATTTGAAGGCCGGCGCCTTCTGCTTTTCCTTGTCGAACCAATCGGGATCGAACAGGTGCAAACCGTAACCCTGGCTGACTTGCGCTTTCAGCAATTCGACGATGCGCTGCCGGCATTTTTCAGGATTGGTGTGGATCACGCTCATCACATCCTGCGACGTGTCGCGGAAGCCCAACCCGGTGCGTCCTCCCACTTCGATGAACGATGCAAAGCGAGACCAGACAACGCAGGTCTCCGCCTGGTAGAGCGTCCAGGTGTTGACCATGGTGTCCAGCCCCTGGTGCGGAGTCTTGCACTGCAGAACGGAAAACTTCTTCTGCCAGTAACTCTTCAACGCGGCAAATTCCTTGTCCACATTCGCCAGGATGGAATACTTGTTCCTGATCTCTTTTCCTTTTGCGCGCGGCCCCACGCCCAGCATAAAGACGAGACGGGATTCTTCGCCGGGAGCGACCGTCAGCTTTTTCTGCAAAGCGCCACAGTGGTTGCCGCCCAGCTCGGCGCTGCCGTTGCACTTTCCTTGCTCCACAGCGAGCGGGTTCGTTTCCGTCCGGTAGTTGCCGAGGAAACTGTCGCGCATCGTGTCGCAACTGTCGGGGTCGAAGTTTCCGGCAAAGTAGTGAAAGGTAGATGGCTCGTAGAAGAAGTCGTATTCGATCACGCCCTCCCGGTAGTTCGAGCCGCTGGCGTACAAGCTCATCTGCAGGTTCTGGTTGTCGATCTCGATGTGGTGGAAGGAGAATTCCACGTAAGCAAAGACACTCAGCCGGCGCTGCTTCGCGCCCGTATTCCTGATCTTCACATCCCATAGCTCAACGTCATCGTCGATGGGGATGAACAGGGTCTGTTCCGCATGCAAATCCTGGTAGTCGCAGGAAAACTTCGAGTAAGATAGCCCGTGCCGGCATTCATAGCTCGCCTTTTCCAGGCTCTTGCCCACCGGCTGCCATGACACCGACCAATACTCGCCGCTATCGTCGTCGCGCAGATAGACGTAGTGTCCGGGGCGGTCGAGCGGAACGCCGTTGGCGCGGAAGCGCGTGATGCGGTGGTGCTCGGCGTTTTTGTAGAATGAATAGCCGCCCGCATTGTGCGAGACGACGGTGCACAGATCTCTTACGCCGAGATAGTTGGTCCAGGAGACCGGCACATCGACACGGTCGATCACATACTCGCGGTTCTGGTTATCAAAATAGCCGTAGCGCAAGAAGTACCTCCAATGAAGAATGCAACTGATGAAGAATTAGAGATTTCATCCTGAGCGAAGCGAAGAACCCGCCAGGCTCAAGATGAAAGTCTCAAATGATCTCGCGAATCTGCGGAACATCGCGCCAGGCTCCTACTTTTCCGCCGTCACAAACTGCCGCAGCCACTGCATCAACTCCGTGGCCTTTTCCTCCGTATCGGCCTGGACGGAGAGCCTCAGCACAGGCTCGGTCCCGGAGAAGCGCAGCAGCGCCCAATTGTCGTTCTCCAGAAACAGCTTGGTGCCATCGGCGTGCGAAATGCTTGTAACCGGATAGCGGCCAATGTGGCTGCTGGGCGCTTCTTTCAGACGGCGCGGAACGGCAATGCGCATCTCGGGCGTGGCCGGTATGCCTTCTTCCAGGTCATACAGCGGCCCCGTGATAGCATACACGCGATCGCGCAACTCTGAAATCTTCTGCCCCGTGCGCGCCAGCATCTCGACCACCAGGGCCGATGCGAAGATGCCGTCCTTGCCCAGAATATGCCCGCGAATCGTCAGGCCGCCCGACGATTCGCCGCCCAGCAGCGCGTTGTGCTGTTGCATGACGTTGACAATATGTTTGAAACCGACCGGAACTTCATAACATTGCTCGCCCATGTGGCGAGCGAGGCGGTCGAGCAGGTGAGTGGTCGCCAGGTTTCGCACCACGCCGCCGCGCTCGCCGCGCACTTCATGCAGATACCAATAAAGCAGCAGCAGAAGATCGTTGACCGAAATATAGCGGCCCTGCTCATCGAGAATCGCGATGCGGTCGGCGTCGCCGTCCATCGCCAGGCCCACGTCATAGCCGTCCTCTGCGATCTGCGAACTCAGCATGCGCAACCCCTCGAGGCTGGGAGCCGGCGAGCGTCCGCCAAACAGGGGATTGTGCCGCTCGTGAATGAAGGTGACTCGGCATCGGGCCTCGGTCAAAACCGTGCCCAGGGTAAGTTGTCCCACGCCATACATGGGATCGACTATGACTTTGAGGCCGGCTTTGCGAATCGCATCCAGATCGATCAGCGCCTCGACGGCATCGACGTACTCGTTGGTAAAATCCCTGTGCTTCACAATGCCGGCATGGAGCGCGATATCGAGTTCCAGCTTGATCACGTCATTGGGAGTCAGGGCGTTCGTTTCGGCCTCGATGCGGCGAGTGTCATCGTCCAGAAGCAGCGACCCGTCGCTGTGAAAGACCTTCAGGCCATTCCATTCCGGCGGGTTGTGGCTCGCGGTGAAGACCAGGCCATAGGCCGAGCGTTCCAGCGCGGTAGCATAAGTAACCAGCGGCGTGGGCGCATCTTCGCTTAACAGGATGGTTGGGATGTTATTACCTGCAAAAACTTCAGAGGATGCTTCGGCAGCCTGTTTCGACAGAAAGCGGCGATCGTAGCCGATAATAACTCCGTGCTTTTCGTCATTGCGCCGGGTTATCTCGTTCGAAAGGGCCTGGCTCAGGCGCCGGACGTTGTGCATGGTGAACCCCTCGCCGATGATGGCGCGCCAACCGCCGGTTCCGAAGGCCACCATGTTCTGCTCTTCCTGCCGGCGGGGGCGGAAGAGGCGTTTCTGCAATATGAACTCGGCCTGCTCCAGGTCCTCGGCCGTGTTGATGCCCTGCACTTCGTCCTGGTCGTAGAGTTGATAATTCGCAATCCGGAGACCGGAGCGGATGAGTTGATGCACACAGTCGGTCAGGCGGTATTCGCCATCGCTCGGCGAAGAGGATAGCTTCTCGAGCGCGGCCGAGATAACCCCGACATCGACCACGTAAGCGCCGACGTTCAACTCGTGAATCTCGCGAACCTCGGGCGAGGCTTCGATGTCTTCAATGATATCGATGATCTGGCCCGCGGCATCGCGAATGATGCGCCCGTAGGGTAGCGGACGGTCCACGACCGCGGTGAGCAGCGTCAGATGCGCCTTCCGCAACTGGTGCCGGTTGAGCAGTCCGCGAATCGTGTCCGGCCGGAACAGGGGAGTGTCGCCATAGAGGATCAGCAAATTGCCGTGAAAATCCTTCAGCAATTTCGTCACCTGCAACACCGCATGCCCGGTGCCCAGCGCCTCCTCCTGAACGGCATAATGAAATTTCGGGCCCAGGTGAGAACGCACATCTTCCTGCCGGTATCCGACCACCACGTAGATGTCCCCGGCTCGGACAACTTGCAGGGCATTCTGCACCACGCACTGCAAAATGCTGCGCTCGCCCAGCGTCTGCAGCACCAGGGGACGGCCGTCGGCCGTGATTGCCTCTCTGCCTGCCGCCAGAATTACGGCCTTCAATTCCGCATGGGCCTCCGGAGCTGTGGAGTCCACGGTTTCCGCTCGTGCCACTTCTACCATTGCGATACCTCCGTATGAGCTTTGTTATGAACTATCCTTGCGCCTCGGCAATCCGCGGCGGGGTAGCCTGGACCCCTCCGCGCATGGGAATGAAGCGCGAGAGAACAAGCGCCGGCAACGCCGCGATAATCACCCAGATGAAAAAGTGCGTGTAGCCGAGCCTGGTCTGGATCCATCCACTCGCGGCTCCCGGCAGGATCACGCCGATATTCATTAACGCGTTGGCAAATGCGTAGTGGGCCGTCTGGTATTTTCCCGGCGCAATCTCCTGCATCATGAGCAGAATCACTCCAACGAATCCGAACCCGTATCCGAACATTTCGGCGCTCATGGCGGTGGTAACCAGGATGGGATTGGTGGGAAGCGCGACGCTCAGATACCAGTAGGCGATCATGGGCAAATTCAAGATCAGCACCAGCCAGGGCAATGCGCGCTTCAATCCCAGGTGGGCGATGAAATACCCGCCCAGGATGCTGCCCAGTATGAAAGCTCCGCTGCCGAAAACCCCGTAGATAGCTCCCACTTCCTTGGAACTCAGCCCCAGCCCGCCATTGGTGCGCAGGGCGCGGAGAAAGAGCGGGCCGACCTTGATAACCTGCCCTTCGCCCGCGCGATAAAGAAAGATGAAGATCAGCAGCAGGAAGATATGCGGCTTCTTGAAGAAGCTTACAACGACATCCGCAAAGGTTGCAGCCATCTGCCGCACACTTTCCGATTTTCTTTCTTCTCCGCCGGTGGGCAACATGCGCACGTGATAGAGGCTCAGCGCCACCAGCATCAGCCCCACTGCGCCGAAGACAACCATCCACGCGTGAACCACCGGGGCCGAGGCGTGCGCCCGGGCAAATCTTTCGCCGAGAACCCCGACCAGCCACAGCAGGCCGCCCACGGAGAAGATGCGCGCCAGATTGTAGAATCCGCCTTGCCAGCCCACATAGGCGGCCTGTTCCTTTGAAGAGAGGGCAGCAATGTAGATGCCGTCCGCCGCTATATCGTGGGTCGCGGAACAAAACCCCAGCACCACGAAGATCGTAACCGAGTAGCGGAAATATCCCGGCATGTTCAGCGACAGGGCAATCAGCACCAGGCTCAACCCACCCACCAGTTCCATGAGCACCACAAAGAACTTCTTGGTCTTGTACATCTCCAGCATCGGACTCCAGATGGGCTTCAGAGTCCAGGGCCACGCCAGCAAACTGATGACCAGCGTAGTCACGGCGTTTTTCAGGCCCATGTCCTGATAAAAGAACAGCGCCATGTAGTTGACGGCGTAGAACGGAAGGCCTTCGGCGAAGTAGAGGGTCGGCACCCAGGCGGCTGGATGCCTGCGCATGGACTGCTCCTTGCGGGTGATGCTACTGCCGGTCATGGATATCCTTTTCTCTCCAAAGGCGCGAAATTGGGCTGGAGCGAAGGCGGGGCCAAACCGGCATTCTGCGAGGTCGAGTTGGAAAGGCGGGGCGTTTCAAAACATTGAACATTTCAAGCCGTCGCTGCACGTTGCTCCGCTCGCTTGCTCCGAACAGGATGTTCTCGGCCAATCGCGGCCTTTTTCGATCCGCGGCGCACCGTGCATAACCCGGCGATACGAACATTAGAACCAATGCTCACAGATTGCAAGAGGAAAACTGATAAAAATTGACCAAACCGATCAACCCCATGATTCCATCTGGCACATAATGCGCATATATATAGTCCGAATACCAAGCTTTGTTTCGTCTCAGACCCGACTTCCGGTTTGCCGGTCACTTACTCCCATTCGAAAGCGGATACCAGCGCATCCTGCAACTTCCCGGAAGCAGACCCCGTGGAGCACTCAATTCGTTCGAAGGCGATTTGCACAACCAGTCGAGCTTGTGGGGCTAGCTTTGCGCCGGGGCCAGGGCAGTCTTGACGACGGAGCGCCACATGGTATATTTAAGTTAGTTGTGGTGACGGAGTTCACCCTTAACCGCTGTCCATCCAAATAGGCCGGACAGATGATGACTCCTGGCGGGAAATCCTGTCGCGGAGTCGTGTCCCGGCCGGTTCCCAGATCAAAAACTTAGGAGTTCGCTTTGATGACGAACACTTGGGCTCTGTCTGCACTCTGGGTGGGTCTGGCGCTGGCCGCGACGCTGCTGGCCATCTGGTTCAAGATCTCGACGGCGCTTTCTGAAATCGTAGTGGGCACGGTGGCACAGCTCGTCATCGGCCTGTTTCTCGCGCAGGGTGGGCTGCTTGGGAACACGCAGTGGATCTCGTTTCTGGCGGGGACTGGCGCCATTGTTCTCACCTTTCTGGCCGGCGCGGAACTCGATCCCGCGATCTTCAGAACCAAGTGGCGCGAAGCGCTGGTGATCGGACTGGCTGGTTTTTTCGGTCCCTTTCTAGGTTGCACAGCGATCGCGCATTACCTGCTGCACTGGTCCATCATGTCCAGTTGGCTCTGCGGCGTTGCCCTGTCCACGACTTCAGTGGCCGTCGTGTATGCGGTCATGCTCGAACTGGGATTCAATGTTACCGAGTACGGCAAGTCGATCCTTGCCGCGTGCTTCATCAACGACCTCGGAACTGTGATCGCGTTGGGGCTTATCTTCTCCCCGTTCACCGTCAAGACGCTGATCTTTGTGGTCGTTTCAGTAGCGGTATTCGCAGTGCTGCCTTTTGTTACGCCGTGGTTCTTCCGCAAATACGGCGGGCGGGTCTCCGAAATCGAAGCCAAGTACATTCTCTTCCTTCTCTTTGCCATGGGTGGATTGGCCTTCTGGGCGGGAAGTGAAGCCGTGCTTCCGGCATACCTGATCGGCATGGTTTTAGCCGGAACGGTGGGTAAAGACCACTCGCTCATCCGCCGCCTGCGAACCCTCACCTTCGGGCTGCTCACGCCGTTCTACTTCATCCGCGCCGGATCCTTTGTCTCTGTGCCGGCCCTGATCGCCGCTCCCGCCACCATGCTCATTCTGTTCCTGGCCAAGTCGCTCACCAAGGCAATTGCCGTGTATCCAGCGGTCCGGATGCACCGCTACGAAGGCAACTCCGGGACCTACTACACGCTGATGATGTCGACTGGTCTCACCTTTGGCACTATCTCCGCGCTCTTCGGCCTGAATCATCAGATCATCACCCAGGCCCAGTATTCCTACCTGGTGGGCACGGTCATCGCCAGCGCCGTGATTCCGACCGTGATTGCAAACTCGTTCTTCCTGCCCCGCCATCTCCTTCCCCACGCGCTAACAAACAAGAAATCGGAACCAGCAGTGCAGCGGCCAATGGCCGCGGAAGAGGTATAGGTCAAGCCCATGGGAAGTTCGGTTTTTGTTGGAATTCAAAGGATACTGGTTGCATTCGACGCGTCTCCGCATGCCGAGCACGCTGTGGATGTTGCCCTGTCGATGGCAGCAGACATGAAGGCCAAGCTGTTCATCGTCTCTGTAATCCGCCCGCCGGAGCCCGCCGAGAGCGCGGAATTCAACGCTGTCCTCGAAGACGGGCGCGAGCGCTATGAGCGCTGTTTCGCGCCCATCCGCGAGCGCGCCAGGCAAAAGGAGATTGAACTCGAAACGGATATTGTCCTGGGCCATCCGGCGGAACAGATCATCCACAAGGCGGAAACCATCCAGGCAAGTATCATTGTCATAGGCAAGCGCAGCCACACCCTCCTTCATCGCTGGATGCTGGGTTCAAACACGGAACGCGTTCTAAAGTACGCCCATTGCCCGGTGATGATCGTCCATTGATTCCGGAGATTGAACGCAAACTCCGGCAAAGGCCCGCTACGCAGGCGCCGGCATATACGACCGCTGGCAGAAGCCGGCAAAGGCATAGCTAGCCAAACGTGGGTGTTGGAGTCCACCTGAAACCGCTCAACTGGGCAGATGACTCCTCGAAGCTGAAACTTACTTGGAGGAGTCATGCCCGAATCCGAACCGGCAATTGAAAGGACGCGATACCCTGGACAGTTGAACGGGCCCCAGCAGCGACGCCTTAGTGTTACTTGCCAATACATCGACAGTCTCCTCTGTGACATGGAGCATGCTCTTCATTCCGCAACATCGGAATCTCCGTTTCCCCGTTATGTTGTAGACGTTACTCCCGCGCAGGCGCGGGAGATAGAAAGCCATATCCGCCGGCTCCGGTCCCAACTTCTGCGGGTTCTGGCCTGGCAGCGCATGAAACCCGAACCGCCGGAGATTCCCGTCACACGATCCATCACCACGGACCTTGCTTTTGTCGATATCGCGATCGAAGAGCTGCGACCCAGCTATATGCGCGGATGCGGGGCCGTGCCCGAGGATGCGGTAGATGCGCTCAACGGAGAAATCCATGAGCTTCGCTCCCTGGTCCAGGGCATGGAGAGTTATCTCCGCCATGAAATGGGTGAAAATCCAGAATCGAAGGCCACGCTATGACAGACTCTGCGCGCCGCGAATGCGCCGCCTCTGTGATGGATCGCAAAGCTCTCTTGCGCTCTATTGATGCGCCTTCCGCCCCATGAAAGAGAATGGAGCCCGATGCCTTTACCTTCTCCCCAACGCGAGCCGACGTCTGAATATCTGAGCTGCGTCGAGCGCGAAGAAGAAATGGGCCGGCTTCGGAACCGGGCCAGGATACGCAAGTCCCTGCTCGTCTTCGGGCCGGAGGGAGTGGGCAAATCGCGTTTATTGCACACCTTCGTCGAGGACCAGCCGCTTGCCCTCTACGTCGCGCAGATGCGCTCGCCGCGCGAATTCCTGCTTGCTTTGCTCCATGCATTGCATGCTGCCGACGAAGCAATAAGGGTTCCCGGAAACCTCACTGCTCTTTCCACATCCTCGTTGAAGGGCATCGTGCACCGGGCGCTCGATGCGCGGCCCTTTCTGATGGTTCTCGACCAGCTCGATGCCCCTTCCCGTGTTCTAACTCGCATGATCAAGGATCTGACCTATTACGGCCGAACTCCTGTGATCTTTGCATCCCGGTCACCGCACATGGAGGATATCGGCGCGCTGCGGCCACTCTGTGCCAACAAGTCGGAACGCCTGGAGCTGAAGAACTGGCCGCTGCAAATTGCATTGGAGTTCGCGCAGCGCGAGGTAGAGAGAAGTCGACTCTGGGCTTCCAACTTGGAAGCGGTCTTGCCCTCGCTTGTCGAGTGGAGCGATGGAAACCCCGGCGCCATCCTCCGCATGTTAAGAATGGCGCAACTCCCGCAGTACCGGGCGGACGACCAGATCAAGGCTCACATCCTCTACGTGGACTATCGCATGGGCCGCAGATAGGGAGCCAGACTCGATTCGTCTCAGATAAACTCTTGCGCCGGCGAGGAATCCGCTGCCAGTTCCTGCTCCGTCAATGCCAGGCGTTCCAGGAGATCCCGGAAGCAAGCCACTCGTGCGCCTTGATCGTCTTCAAAGAGAAGCCTCCATTCGCGGCCGTTCTTAAGCTTCAGAGAGAACTGGAATCCATTGGCCAAGCTACCGATTGCGACTGCGTTCAGATTGCAGGTTGCCGCGGAACGAACCGTAATCCCATAGAGATCCTCGGTCTCTCCGGTGCCGGTGGAGATGGCGATCAATCGATGATCCGTCACCGCCAGCAGCACCGCCGGCAGCGCTGGGGATGCTTTGTGAAACCACCCCTTCTTCTCAGTCAGTATGGGCGGCCGGCAGCAGACTCCCAGGAGTGTTTCGTCGGTATCGAGCTCCGCCCGCAAGGCGTACCAGCATCGGAAGGTCATGCCCCGAGTTGTTCGCGAAAGAGCAACTGCCGGCAGCGGCATTCCATGCCGGGGCAGCCACACTGACCGCAGCACGCGAAGGAAAGCATTCAGGTGTTTCTGGTGCAACGTATTGTAGCGAAGGCGTTCAGAAGAACCACAGGCATGAAACTCGATGACTCCATACAAGAGCGCCTTCTCTGTGTCGATCTCAATTAACTCCCGCAGCGGAACCACATAGGGCGCACTGTTGGCCGTTGGGTGCGAGTAGACCATCAACGTCTCGCGCGTGAGGATATAGACTCGCGGTGGATACTCCGGCAGCTTCCAGAGCGCTTCGGTGTCTCCGGGAATGAAGATCGCCGCAAGCCATTCGTCTGCAACAGGCGGGATTGAAAAATCCCCCGGAAGATCGGACGCAGCCTGCAGACGATACCCGAACCGGTATTGTCGTGAGTCGCAGGTCACGTGTTCCTTCATGTCCTTGCGCCCTCGGAGAATGGACTCGGCTGCCCTTCGATGCGCATCTGATCCGGAGCGTTACGTCTCGCCATGATGGCCGGCTTCCAGGGATCTACCCAGCACGTGATTCAGGATTCGCCAGGATGGCGACAACCAATTCGGCTTTTCCCCCGAGTCTTTTCTATTTTTCGCTATCTGCAGCGCAATCTCGCGCGCAATGCCGGAATGCGCATCCAGCAGTTGGTCAACGTCTTCCTCCTGGACGAAATCGGGGCTTCCGGCAATCTCGAACAAGGCAGTTATAATCTCCGGCAGCTCCGTCTCCGGTGCGATACTGAAGCCTATATGGGCCGCGGCAATCACGGTTCCGGGGTCGCTCTCCCAAAGGAATCGGCAAAGATCCGGCCAGTCGCTTCGGGCAACGCCAAGTTCGCTCAGAAGCTGAATAGTCGCGCGCCGGCGGCATCGGGCGGATGGCCCATCGAGCGTCACGCCGGTCAATCCACGAATCGCGAGAATGCCGAATCCGCGGGCAGCGCCGGGAATCTCCCGCAGGCTGTTCATGGCATCATCTCGGCACAGATCGTCTTCGAGAACCTCGAACAACAATGGAACGCTCTCGGGCCGATGGAATTCACCCAAGGCCAGAACCAGCCCCCCGGTGACGCGCTGCGCGGCTGCCTCAAGCAAGACCTGGAAAACTTCGTCGGACTTCCAGCGCGCAAGCTCACGAGCTACGGCACTTCGCACCGCGTCCTCGGCGAACAGCACCGCGCCATCCTGAGGGCGCTCGTATTCCCTGAAATACGAAATGAGCGTGTAGATGGCGCCCAATTCTCCCAGCGCTCGCGCGCCGCGACAGCGGGGCAGCGAAATGGTTCCCGGGGAACCGTTCAGCAGGAAGTCCGCAAGATACGGAACAGCACATGGTCCGCACGCAATGAGCATGTCAACCGCGAGATCGCCGTCCATTAGCGAATCAAGCGCGGCGATCAGCCGGCCGATCTGCTCTCCAGACATCTTTGCCAGCGGATTCGTCATATTTCCACCTCACGGTTACCATTCGCTTCCGCCTTCGTCGCATGGCCGCCCGGCAGCGCTCCGGTCTCAAGTACGGTAATCAATGCGTCCTGATCGCCGGCGGAGATCGGCATCATGCGAATCTGTTGAACGGTGTCGCTGAGCGGATAGGGATACTCCTTGAGAGAAATCCGGCCGTCTTCCCAAAGCGCATAACACGCGAGAGGGCGCCCAGTCTTAGGTTGACCAAGGCTGCCCGGATTTACGATGGTCGTCTTACCAACAGTCCGGACGAATGGCGTGTGCGTATGGCCGACGATGAGCACGTCGGCGTTGATCCGCGCAACCTCATCGAGCCAACGCTCCGACTGCTCAGGGCAATATCCGAACAAGGGATCAGTGGGCGTGGAGTGAACCAGATAGAACCTGGTCAAGTTCACCGCAATCTCGCGGTGAACAGGAAGATCCCTCAGGAACCTCAAGTCTTCTTTCGTCGAGACCTCTTGGGTGTAACGGAGCGTCTCGGCTGCGAGTCTCTTGAAGGGCAACGAGCACTGCGGGTCCACAGAGAACCCAGCCGCATGGTCATGATTGCCGCGAACTGCCATGGCAGCGTTGCGCTCGACCCACTCCACGGCTTCATGAGGTCCTGGCCCATAGTCCACCAGATCGCCTATGCACCAGAGCTGGTCGAAATCCCGCTCAGGGAACGCTTCCAGCGCGGCCATATTGGCATGAATATCGGAGACGATGGCAATTTTCACAGAGCCCCCAGCTTGAGAGCGCACAAAAGCCGTCACGTCCTGCACAAGTGAGCCTGGCTTTGACCGAGTCTTCGTGGAGACAGGAAACTCCCCAACGAAATCTCGTCAGGGGTCATCATCCGCCCATCCATTTCGATCGGGGATGGAGCAGCGGTTCAGGCGAACCCCTTCGTCCTGCGCACCTGGCTTGGCAGTTGCACAGCTTGAGTGTACCAGCTTAAGACGCTCTGTTTGGGTTGGCCGGCAGCTCTGCTCCTGCAACCGTCCCCGAGCCAGCGCGAGGCTGAGAGCCAGAGCAAGCGCCGTCAGGACAACGATCGCAGGCGCCGCCCGCAAGCCGAACAGCACCAACCCTCCGGCGCCAACCTCGGCCTCGAGTGCACCATCTTCGAGGGCTCCGCCCCCGACATTGCCGGCAAGCATGTGGCCAACCCCACGGTCCTCTTGCAGTCCGCCGTCCTCATGCTGCGCCACCTCGACGAAGAGGCCGCGGCCGACAGGGTGCAGAAGGCCCTCGAATCGCTTTATGCCGAGCGCAAGACCCGCGCCCGCGACGTAGGCGGCACGGCCGGAACCACCCAATTCGCCGACGCCGTGCTGGCAGCCATGACGTAGAGCCAACCCCCGTCCAACACCCTGAGCGAAGCGTCCAGGCCTTGACGCGCCGCGCGCGCTGAGCGCGGCGCGAGGGCTTCGGGTTGGCTACTGTGCGGTATAGGTGTAGTCCGCAGACTGCCAGACTGCGTCGATCTCCCACCATAGCCGGACGTACACGGGCACCCCGGTGGTCGGTAGATCGCTGACGGTGACAGTGGTTGCCGTTGTTGCACCCGATTCATACAGGTTGTGCGAGCCCACTCCGGTGGTGCCCACGTAGAGTTGGTACGTCGCCGGCCCGGCTCCGGCCGTCCACGTAAAGGCCACGCTGGAACCTGCTAAAGTACTGCCCGGCGCGGGAGTGGTGAGCACCGGAAGCACCGGCGTGCCCGCTTCGGTGTAGGTGTAGTCGGCAGAGGACCAGGTGGCGCCAATCAACCACCACAGCCGGGCGTACACGGTCACCCCGGCGGTCGGCAGAGTGCTCACGGTGACGGTGGTAGCCGCCGTTGCACCCGATTCATAGAGGTTGTGCGAGCCCACTCCGGTGGTGCCCAGGTAGAGTTGATACGCACTTGGCCCGCCCCCCGCCGTCCACGTGAAAGCCACGCTGGAACCTGGCAGCACACTGCCCGGCGCGGGAGTGGTGAGCACCGGAGACACCGGCGCGCCCGCTTCGGTGTAGGTGTAGTCGGCAGACTTCCAGGCGGCGTCGATCTCCCACCACAGCCGGGCGTACACGGTCAACCCGTAGGTTGGCACGTTGTTCACGGTCACAGTGGTAGCCGTCGTTGAACCCGATTCATAGAGGTTGTGCGAGCCCACTCCGGTGGTGCCCAGGTAGAGTTGATACGCCACGGGCCCGGTCCCGGCCGTCCACGTGAAGGCCACACTGGAACCGGACAGCACACTGCCCGGCGCGGGAGTGGTGAGCACCGGAAGCACCGGCGTGCCCGCTTCGGTGTAGGTGTAGTCGGCAGACGTCCAGACTCCGCTGACTTCCCACCACAGCCGTGCGTACACGGTCACCCCGTTGGTCGGCAGACCGCTCACGGTTACAGTGGTAGCTTTGGTCGCACCCGAGTCATACAGGTTTTGCGCGCCCACTCTGGTGGAGCCCAGCCACAGTTGGTAATCCGTCACGCCGGCGCTCGGCGTCCACGCGAAGGCTACGGTGGAACCCGACAGGATACGGCCCGGTACGGGAGTGATGAGCGCTGGAGGCACTGGCGTTCCCGCCTCGAAGTAGATGTAGTCGGCAGACTGCCAGGCGGCGTCGATTTCCCACCACAGCCGGGCGTACACCGGCGCCCCGTTGGCCGGCAGACCGCTCACGGTCTCAGTGGTCGCAGTCGTTGCACCCGAGTCATACAGGTTTTGTGAGCCCACTCCCGTGGTGCCCAGCCACAGTTGGTAAGACGCGGGGCCGCCGCCGGCCGTCCACGTGAAGGTCACGCTGGAACCGGACAGAACACTGCCCGGCGCGGGAGTGGTGAGCACCGGAGGCACCGGTGTGCCCGATTCGGTGTAAGTGTAGTCGGCAAACAGCCAGACTCCACTGATTTCCGACCAGAGCCGGGCGTACACGGTCACCCCGTAGGTCGGCAGACCACTCACGGTTACACTGGTAGCTTTCGTCTTACCGGAGTTATACAGGTTTTGCGAGCCCACTCCGGTGGTGCCCAGCCACAGTTGGTAATCTGTGACACCGGTGCCGGGCGTCCACGTGAAGGTCACGCTGGAACCGGTAAACGTGCTGCCCGGCGCGGGAGAGGTGAGCGCGCCAGCAGGCTGAAATTTCCAAAGGTCGTTGAGAGATCCACCTGTGTTGTTGGCATCCTGGCCCAATCCCCCAAAAAGCCAGAAGTCGCCGCTGCTGTCGGCCCAGCTTGCAACGTAATAGCGGCTTCCGGGGAAGTTTCCGGCAGCAGGCTTCCCCAACGTGCCGTACACACCGGGCTGGCCAATATCGCCGGGCGTGCTGCTTCCACCCATCCACGTCCATTCGTTCGTGGAAGGACTGAACTGCCACAGGTCGCCGAGGCTGCCAAAACTTCCGTTGGCATCGAAGCCCGATCCCCCAAAGAGCCATAGGTTGCCGCTGCTTTCGGTCCAACCGATCGCGGTTTCACGGCCTCCGGGGGTGTGTCCTGTAGCGGGCATTTCCAGCGTGCCATACACTCCGGGCTGGCCACAGCTGGACACGCCATTCACCACAACGCAGTTGCTGCCAACCGTGCTGCTACCGCCCATCCAGGTCCATTCGTTCATGGAAGAATTGAGTTCCCACAGGTCGTTGAGATAGCCGAAATCCCCGTCAGCATCGAAGCCGCCGCCTCCAAAGAGCCACACATTGTCGCTGCTGTCGATCCAGCTCGCGGAATAGCCGCGGCCTCCGGGCCAGTTTCCAGCAGCGGTCTCTCTCAGCGTGCCGTACACACCGGACGGGCCGCTATTATCGGTGGCGATGGTGCTGCTTCCGCCCATCCACGTCCATTCGTTCATGGAAGGGTTGAACTCCCACAGATCGTTGAGATAGCCATAGTTGCCGTTGCCGCCGAAGCCATAGCCTCCGAACAGCCAGAAATGGCCGCTGCTGTCGGTCCAGCCTGTAGAAAAATAGCGGCTTCCAGGGATGTTTGCGGCAGCAGGCGTTCCCAACGTGCCGTAGACTCCAGACTGGCCATAGTTGCTGCCGATGGTGCTGCTTCCACCCATCCAGGTCCATTCTTTTGAGGAAGGGCTAAACTCCCACACATCGTTGAGAGTGCTCAAGGCTCCGACGGAATCGTAGCCATAGCCCCCAAAGAGCCAGAGATTCCCGCTGCTATCGGTCCAGCTTGAAGGCACCGCGCGGCCTCCGGGGACGTTTCCGGCGGCAGGCGTTCCCAACGTGCCGTACACTCCTGGCTGGCCTCCACTGCTGCCGATGGTGCTGCTTCCGCTCATCCAGGTCCATTCGTTCGTAGCAGGATTGAGCTCCCAAAGGTCGTTCAGATAGCTGACACTTCCGTTGGCATCGAAGCCATAGCCGCCAAAGAGCCAGGTATTGCCGCTGTGATCGGTCCAGACAGCAGCGGCGCCGCGGCCTCCGGGGATGTTTGCTGCTGCAGGCGTTCCCAACGTGCCGTACACGCCCGACTGGCCTTCGTCAGAGCCGGGCACCGTGCTGCTTCCGCCCATCCAGGTCCATATGCCGCTCTGCGCGGCGGCGGGGCTCCAGGCGGCGCACGCACTGGCAGCCAGCACCAGGCAGAGCGCGGCCCGGCGGCCACGCTTGGCAGGCGGGCTGGAAGGTTGAGGGCAGGCGAGGGCTGAAATCGGGGAGTGGAGAGACCGCAAAAGAAGAGGCATGGGGGGAATCGCTCCTTTCAAGAGGTGATATGGATCATGTGGCAATCGGTTCGCCAATCGGGAAACGCCCGGCAAACGCCGGTAAGGAATACCCGGAGACTCGCCTCGTACGCAAGCATCCGAATAGCTTCATGGAGGGAATGCGCGCCAAGACAGGTCGCGGAGATGGATGTTCCCGGCGCTCAGGGTCGTCACGCATACGGGCGCCAAAAAGGGCCGCTACAAGCAGACTGAGGCCGAACTTCACACGCAGTTCCCTAATAGGTACTCTCTTACTAATCGAGACCGGCATCCGCGACTCCTTGCGGCGTAGCTCCCATAGCAAACGAGCCACGGGCGCTGGCGAGCCAGGCCAAGGCAATCAATCAACTTGAATTCGACGAAGAAACTGGGTTTGGCAGCAAACCAAAGGAGGCAATTCCCTTCGAGGAGCGCTCGATCAATCAGGATCCTGCCGTCCGAACGAGGGAAGTGGCCTGGATTTCTCCGGCACATCTTTGAATCCCCTCAAGAATCGTTCGTGCAGCAATCTGACCTGATTGTTCTTCAGATAGGTGATATTCGTACCTTGGCTCCAAACGCCAGGCACGAAAACCAAACTACCATCTAGAATTCAATCAGTTTAGTACATTACAGCCGTTGTCTTGTCAATACGATTTTTTGTTTGAATTTGGCAAGCCATTGATCGTATGTGGATTATCTTGATGGGAGGCTGGAGTACGCGGACCCCACGCTTCGCCAGGAAAAGGGAGCGGCAGAAGTAGAAATCCGCCTTTGCCATGATCCCCGTCAGGTTGCCGGCCACCCCAGGCCTCACGCCGCACATGCTGCGCGGCGCCAGGGCATCGGGATCGCTACTGTGCGGTGCAGGTGCAGTCGGCAGACTGCCAGGCTGCGCCGATTTCCGACCAGAGCCGGGCGTACACGGTCACCCCGTTGGCCGGCAGACCGCTCACGGTTACAGTTAGTTCTGAATAGCTCCGCATAGGAAGCTATTATGGCCGGGTGCCCCAACTTTCGCGTACTTTGCGCCGGACAGGGTTGGTTAATATGAGCTGCGGGACGACGAAGTAGCCGAGGTCAATCGTTCGCGGTATCGTGAATTGGAGGAGCAATTCCGAGGGCTGGAGGGATTATGACCGCCGCAACAACGACCCCGACGATTCGCGCGCCGCGCGGAAACCAGTTGCGCTGCAAGGGATGGCAGCAGGAGGCGGCGCTGCGCTGCCTGATGAACAACCTCGATCCCGAAGTGGCCGAGCGGCCCGCGGACCTGGTGGTCTACGGCGGCATCGGCAAGGCGGCGCGGAACTGGGAGTGCTTTCACGCCATCGTCCGCGAGCTGGAGCAGTTGGGCCACGAGGAGACGCTGCTGGTGCAGTCGGGCAAGCCGGTGGCGGTGTTTCCCACGCACGAGATGGCGCCGCGGGTGATCATCGCCAACTCCAATTTGGTGGGCAAGTGGGCCAACTGGGAGCACTTCAACGAACTGGACCGCAAGGGCCTGATGATGTATGGGCAGATGACGGCGGGGAGCTGGATTTATATCGGGACGCAGGGAATCTTGCAGGGGACTTTTCAGACCTTTGCGGCTCTGGCCGAGCGGCACTTTGGGGGGTCGCTGAAGGGAAGGCTGGTGGTGACGGGCGGCGTGGGCGGAATGGGTGGAGCTCAGCCCTTGTCCGTGACGCTGAACGACGGAGTGGTGCTGGCTATCGACGTGGACCGCAACCGCATCGAGCGCCGCGTGGAGACGCGCTATTGCGACCTGATCGCCAGGGACCTGGATGAGGCTCTGGCGCTGTGCGAGGGGGCGCGGCGCGAGGGACGGGCGCTCTCCGTTGGTCTGGTGGGCAACTGCGGCGATGTGCTGCCGGAGATTGTGCGCCGGGGGGCCCAGGTGGACGTGGTGACGGACCAGACCAGCGCGCACGATCCGCTGAACGGATACATTCCGCAAGGGCTGACGCTGGCCGAGGCCGCGGAGCTGCGGCGGCGCGATCCCGTGGAGTATGTGCGCCGCTCCACGGCAACCATGGTTGTGCATGTGAATGCGATGCTGGCCCTGCAGCGGGCCGGCGCGGTGACCTTCGACTACGGCAACAATATTCGCCGTTTTGCCTTCGATGCGGGCTGCGCGGACGCTTTTCTGATTCCCGGCTTTGTGCCGGAGTACATTCGGCCGCTGTTCTGCACCGGCGCGGGACCGTTCCGCTGGGTGGCGCTTTCGGGCGACCCGAAGGACATCGACCGCACGGACGAGTTGGCGCTCGAACTGTTTCCCGAGAACGAGATTCTGACCCGCTGGCTGCGCCTGGCGCGTGGGCGCTTCGCCTTCCAGGGATTGCCGGCGCGCATCTGCTGGCTGGGTTATGGAGAGCGGGCGCGGATGGGCGAGGCGATGAACGAACTGGTGCGCAAGGGCGAGATTTCCGCGCCTGTCGCCATTGGCCGCGACCACCTGGACACGGGTTCGGTGGCCAGCCCTTATCGCGAGACGGAAATGATGCTCGACGGGTCGGATGCGATTGCGGATTGGCCGATTCTGAATGCGCTGCTCAACACCGCATCGGGCGCAACATGGGTGAGCTTCCACCATGGCGGCGGCGTGGGGATGGGCTATTCGCTGCATGCGGGGCAGGTGACCGTGGCGGACGGCACGGAGATGGCGGCGCGGAAGATTGCGCGCGTGTTGAACAACGATCCTGGCCTGGGAGTGGCGCGCCACGCCGACGCGGGGTATGAGCTGGCGCAACGGACCGCGCGGGAGCAGGGGATTCATATTCCGATGGCAGGAGAATAAACATGCGTAGGTGGCCTCCATGCCCTACCCTAAGAACGGAGACAAATGTATGAGTCCGCGTAACATCGGCGTGTGCGAAGCAGGCGAAGGCGGACATCATGCTCTCTGTGGTTGCGGGAATCAACCTCCCATCCACTGCATGTGGTGTTGCGAGGATCTGACTTCGGAAGAGATCAAGGCCTGTCTCGATCGGGGCGACACCATCAAGGCAGCTGTGCTTGATGCGCAGGGGCTGCATGAACTCGTATGCGTAAATCGGAAATCTGCAACTTGATAAGACCTCCTAGCCGATCCAGCATGCACACCGCTATCGTCAACATCGGCCAGCTTGTCACGCTCGCAGGCCCGCCGCGCCCGCGCGTGGGCACCGAACTGCGCGAGCTGGGGCTGGTGGAAGATGCGGCGCTGCTCATCGAAGACGGATGTATCGCCGCTGCCGGTTCCTACACCGAACTCCACGCGCAGATCCCGAAAGACGCTGCGGTCGTGGATGCGGAGGGCCGATGTGTGACGCCCGGCTTTGTGGATGCGCACACGCACCTGGTGTTTGCCGGCAACCGTGCGGCGGAGTTCGAGCAGCGCATTGCCGGAGCTACTTATCAGCAGATTGCCGCTGCCGGCGGAGGGATTCTGCGCACCGTCGAGTTGACACGCGCGGCAAGCGAGGATGAGTTGCTGGCCGCGGCCGGGCGGCATCGGGACTGGATGCTGCGCGGGGGGACGACCACGCTCGAAGCCAAGTCGGGTTATGGCCTGGACCACGCGACGGAACTCAAGATGCTGCGGGTTCTCGGCCGGCTCGACGAGGAGGGTCCGGTGCGCATCGTCCCCACGCTGCTGGCCGCGCACACCGTTCCGCCGGAGTATGCCGGACGGCGTGAGCAATATGTTCGCTGGGTCGTCGAGGAATTGATTCCCGAGGTCGCCGCTGCAAAGCTGGCCCGCTACTGCGACGCATTTTGCGACGACAACGCCTTCACGGTGGAGGAAACGCGCACGGTGCTCACCGCTGCACGGCAGCACGGCCTGGGGCTGCGCGTACACGCCGAGCAGTTCCGGCCCGGTACGGGAGCGGCGCTGGCAGCGGAGCTGGGCGCAGCCACCGCCGACCACCTGGAGACCGCGACCGCGGAGACGCTGGGCCAATTGCGCACGGCCGGCGTGCAGCCGGTGCTGCTGCCCGGCTCAGTCTTCGCGCTGGGGCGCACTGCCTACCCGCCGGCACGCACGATGGTCGAGCTGGGCCTGGCGATTGTGCTGGCCACCGATTTCAACCCCGGTTCGTCGCCCATCGCCTCCATGCCGTTCATGCTCTCGCTGGCCTGCCTGGAGATGGGACTGACGCCTGCCGAGGCGCTGACAGCGGCTACCATCAACGCCGCCTGGAGCCTTGACCTTGGTAACCGGACAGGCTCTCTGGAAACCGGCAAACAGGCCGATCTCCTGATTCATGAGTTCACCGATTACCGCGAGCTTGCTTACTTCATTGCCGCGCCGGCGCGCCCGCGGGTGTTGATCGCGGGAAGGGAAGTGACGCCCTGAACGCCGTCGGGATTCTGCACGGCCTGCTAAAAGACCTTCAAGGAAACTGCCGATAGAGACCGCTTTCAAAGCGCCTCGGAACGCCGGCCGCCGCGGCGCCGATCCGTGCTGTTTGTTCGGCTGGTTTTCGGACCATTCCAAAGTCACCCGCAAGCCGTCGCCGTCGCTCTCCAGAATTTTTTCCGGGCCGATGGAAATGAGGAGGTCTGCCGCCCAGGTCGCAAGGGCCGCCAAGGGGGAGCATTTTGCCGGAAATCCTCCTGAAAACACAAGAATTTTAACAGTTTTTTACCGGTTTTTCCCGCATAGGCCAAGTGACACCCATCACAGCCGTTTGCTCTCCGTCAGGGCGTAAAATCATTCGGGCTTTTAAGAGGGAAAGTGCCCGTGGAGAGCGGAAAGGAAAACCTGGCGAGGGGAACCGCAAAACAGAGACTTTCGGTTGCATCGAGCGCCGGAAACGGGGCAATCGGCAGCCAGGGAATAGCGGTTTGCGAGGGGTGCGCCGACGCCCGTGGAGGCAAGCGGAGATGAACTGGCGCCAGGATTACCAGAACAAGCGCATGGATGCCGCGCAGGCGCTGGGGGCGGTGCGTTCCGGGTCGCGAGTATGGATCCAGTCCGGGTGCGGCACGCCTTCGCCCCTGCTGGATGCGCTGGTGGCGCGGGCTCCGGAACTGCGCAACGTCGAGATCGTGCACATGAAGACGCTGGGCGAGGCGGTGTATACCCGGCCGGAGTACGCAGGAGTTTTTCGTCATCGCGGATTGTTCCTGGGCGAGAATGTGCGCGAAGCGGTGGGGGCGGGACGCGCCGACTACACGCCCATCTTCCTGAGCGAGATTGAAGGCCTGTTTGTGAGCGGGGCCATGCCGCTGGACGTGGTGCTGATGCAGGTGTCGCCGCCGGACGAGCACGGATTCGTGAGCCTGGGGACGACGGTGGACTGCACGCTGACCGCGACGCGCACGGCCAGGATGGTGATTGCCGAGGTGAACGAGCGGATGCCGCGCACGCATGGAGAAACGTCGGTTCATGTGAGCCGCATTTCAGCGCTGGTGGAAACATCGCGGCCGCTGCTGGAGTTGCAGCCGGAACCCTTCACCGAGATACATCGCCGGGTGGCGCGGAATGTTGCCTCGCTGATTCCCGACGGAGCCACGCTGCAGACGGGGATTGGGGGGATTCCGGAAGCGGTGCTGGCGTGCCTTCAAGACAAGCGGGACCTGGGGATCCACACCGAGATGTGCTCGGACGGCGTGATCGATCTGATGGAATCGGGCGTGCTGAATGGGGAAGGGAAGTCGCTGCACCGGGGCAAGGCAGTGGTTTCGTTCGTGCTGGGGTCGCGGCGGCTGTTCGATTTCGTCCATGAGAACGCGAGCTTCGAGTTCCGGCCGATTTGCTACACCAACGATCCGTATGTGGTGGCGCAGAACGACAGGATGGTGGCGATCAACTCGGCGCTGCAGGTGGACCTGACGGGGCAGGTGTGCGCGGACTCTCTGGGAACACGGCCATTCAGCGGGTTTGGCGGGCAAACGGACTTTATTCGCGGGGCCGCGCGGTCGAAGGGCGGAGTGCCCATCATCGCGCTGCTGTCGACGGCGTGCAATGGCGGCGTTTCGCGGATTGTGCCGGTGCTGGAGCCGGGGGCGGGCGTGGTGACGTCGCGCGCGGATGTGCATTACGTGGCGACCGAGCACGGCATCGCGTACCTGCACGGAAAGACGCTGCGCGAGCGGGCCGAGGCTTTGATCGCCATTGCCGATCCGCGGTTTCAAGGGGAACTGGAAGATTTTGCTGTGCGCGCGCATTACCTGGAGAGCAAAACGGCGGTATGTGCGTGAGGATTTCAACCTGGCGCGAGAGGAGTGCGGGATGAGCGATGAGAAGAAGCAGGACCGGGGCTTGCTGCGGGTGAATGTGGAGGAGTGCAAGGGCTGCGGGCTGTGCGTGGAGGCGTGTCCGCCGAAGGCGATCGGCATGAGCGAGCGGCTGAATCACTACGGCTATCGCACGGCGACGTATGCGGGCACGGGCTGCACGGGTTGCGGAATCTGCTTCATGGTGTGCCCGGAGCCGGGAGCAATCATGGTTTTGCAAATCGTGCGCCGGCAGGCTGGCGTGGGACGCGGGATCGATACGGGCATGGTGGGGGCAAGCCGATGCGCAAGCAACTGATGAAGGGGAACGAAGCGATTGTGAGGAGCGCGATTCTGGCCGGATGCCGCGCGTTCTATGGGTATCCCATTACGCCGGCGAGCGAGATTACCGAGGCGGCGGCGCTCTATATGCCGCGGACGGGCGGAGTGTTTCTGCAGGCGGAGAGCGAAGTGGCGGCCATCAACATGCTCTACGGCGCGGCTTCTGCGGGTGTGCGCGCGATGACGGCGTCGAGCGGACCGGGAATCAGCCTGATGCAGGAAGGCATAAGCTACATGGCGGGCGCGGAGTTGCCCTGCGTGATTGCGGACATCACCCGCGGCGGGCCGGGGTTGGGAAACATCGTGGCGGAGCAGAGCGACTATCACCAGGTGGTGAAGGGCGGCGGCCACGGGAATTACCGGACCATCGTGCTGGCGCCGCATTCCGTGCAGGAGATGGCGGATTTGACGGCGCTGGCCTTCGAACTGGCAGACCGGTACCGGAACCCGGTGGTGGTGATGGCGGATGGATTCATTGGGCAGATGATGGAGCCGGTGGAGTTTCCGCAGACGGCAATTGCGCCGCGGCTGCCGGAGTGGGCGGTGGCGGGGACGGCCGAGTCGCGCGGCAATCTGATCAATTCGCTGCACCTGGATTGCGATGCGCTGGAGGCGCATGTGCGCCATCTGGAGGCCAAGTATCAGCTCGCAGAGCAGCGCGAGGCGCGCGCCGAAGAGTGGCATACGGATGGAGCGGATATTGTGCTGGTGGGATACGGGATCGTGGCGCGGATTCTGAAGGCTGTGACGGCGGAGGCTCGCGCCGGCGGACTCAATGTGGGCGTGCTGCGGCCGGTGACGCTGTATCCGTTCCCGAAGTTGCATTTCCAGAGGCTGGCCAAGCGGGCGCGCGTCTTTGTGGTGGTGGAGATGAGCAACGGGCAGATGCTGGAGGATGTGCGGCTGGCGCTGAACGGGGCGCGGCCGGTGGAGTTCCTGAGCCGCTACGGCGGCAATGTGCCGTCGCACGACGAAGTGCTGGCCCTGGTGCGCGAGCAGGCGCGGCGGTACCTGCCGGCAGTGGCGGCGGAAGAGGAGCGGATGGCTCATGTCTAGCGAATTGATCCCGGAATACGCGGTGTCGCACGAGAAGGCGAAGTCGTTTTACGAGCGCTACGAGCGCAAGGAAGAACTGCAGCACCAGACGCATTATTGTCCGGGGTGCGGGCACGGCCAGGTACACAAGATGCTGGCCAAGGCCATCGATGAGCTGGGCACTCAGGACAGGACGGTTCTTATCGCCCCGGTAGGGTGCTCGGTGTTTACGTACTACTACTTCGACGTGGGCAATATACAGGCCGCGCACGGGCGTGCGCCGGCAGTGGCCACGGCGGTGAAGCGGAGCAGGCCGGAAAGCATCGTGGTCAGCTACCAGGGCGACGGCGATCTGGCGGCCATCGGGTCGGCGGAGATTCTGCACGCGGCCAATCGCGGCGAACACATCACCGTGATCTTCGTGAACAACGCCGTTTACAGCATGACCGGCGGACAGGTCGCGCCCACCACCCTGATCGGGCAGAAGAGCACCACCACTCCGGACGGACGCACCGCGGCCAATGAAGGCTACCCGCTGCACGTGAGCGAATTGCTGGCCACGCTCGAGGCTCCGGTCTACATCGAGCGCGTGGGCCTGGGAGACAACAAGCAGATTGCGCAGGCCGCGCGCGCCATCCGGCGGGGGGTGGAAAACCAGGCGCGCGGACTGGGCTTCTCGCTGATCGAGGTGCTGTCGCCCTGCCCGACGATCTGGAAGATGACTCCGGTGGAGGCGCAGCATTGGGTGCGCGACGTGATGGAGAAGACCTTTCCGCTGGGCGTGTTCAAGGATCGTACCAAGGAGGCCGAGGCACGCCCGCTGCCTGAGCCGGGGCCGGCGCTCAACGAGCTTCCGGGGATTCTGGGCATTGCCGATGAGGACTTGCCCGAAGGCAACGCGCATGCAATGGAGCACGCGGCCGAGGGGGTCGATCTTCGTGTGCGGGTAGCGGGCTTTGGCGGCCAGGGGGTTTTGCTGCTGGGCGAAGTGCTGGCGGAGGCTGGGCTGGACGCCGGGCTGGAGGTGTCGTGGCTGCCGTCCTATGGGCCGGAGATGCGTTCGGGCACCTCGAACTGCCATGTGCGGCTGTCGAGCCGGACCATCGATTCGCCTCTGGTGACGCTGCCCGATGTGCTGGTGGCGATGAATGAGCCGTCGCTGAGGAAGTTCGATTTGAGCGTGCGACCCGGCGGATGGATGATCTACAACGGCGACACCTTCCCGGCCGATTGCGTGCGCGAGGACGTACACGTGCTGGCGCTTCCGTTCACGCGCGTGGGCGACGAACTGGGCGACGCGCGAGCGACCAACATGGTGATGCTGGGCGCGCTGCTGGAGATCGCCGGGGTGTTGCCGGAGGCCAGCATCGACGCCGCGCTGCGCCGCCTCGTCAAGAATCCAAAATGGGTGGCGCTGGACGAGCGCGCGCTGGCGCGAGGGCGCGAGCTCTACAGGGAGTCGTGCCAGGAGGTGTGCCATGAAGGCTGATGGAGATCCGAACCTGGTGGTGTATTTCAATGGGCAGTATATGCCGCTCGGCGAGGCGCGCGTGGGCATCCTGACCCATGCCCTGCATTACGGGACGGGCGTGTTTGAAGGCATTCGCGCGCATTGGGATGAGGGGCGGGAGGAGCTGTTTGCGCTGCGCCCCCTGGAACACTACGAGCGCTGGAAGCGGAACTGCGGCATCCTGCGCATCTTTGTTCCCCACTCGGCCGAGGAGCTGTGCGCGATCACCGTCGAACTGCTGCGCAGGAACGCCTTTCGCACCAATGTGTATGTCCGGCCGCTGGCTTACAAGTGTGCGGAGCGGGTGGGCGTGGCCTGCGACGATCAGGATGCCTTTGCGGTGATCGCACTGCCGTTCGGCGATTATCTGCACGCTGAAAAGGGGCTGCACGCGGGCGTGAGCTCGTGGCGGCGGGTCGAGGACAATGCTATTCCGGCGCGGGCCAAGATCTGCGGTGCCTATGTGAACAGCGCGTTGGCCAGCGACGAGGCGCGACAATGCGGATTCGACGAGGCCATCTTTCTGAACGAGAGCGGCCACGTGGCCGAAGGCGCGACGTGCAACATCTTCATGGCGCGCAAGGGAAAACTGATTACGCCGCCGGTGACGGAGAACGTGCTGGAAGGCATCACGCGGGACGCGGTGATGGAACTGGCGCGGCGGGAACTGGGCCTGGAGGTTGTGGAACGGGCGATCGACCGCAGCGAGCTGTATGTGTGCGACGAGCTCTTCTTCACCGGGACCGCGGTGGGCGTTGCGCCGGTGGTGCTCGTGGATCACCGGCCGGTGGGGGATGGAGCGATCGGCGCGATTACGCGCGGAGTACGGCAGTTGTACTTCGATGCCACGCGAGGACATTTGCGGAATTATCGGAACTGGCTGGCGCCGGTGTACCAATCCCGGGAAACCCGGGAGCAGGACCGGAATTCGCTGGCAGGAGTTTCCGGTTGAACGGACGATCCTGCGCAATGCGCATGGCCAGAGCCGGTTCGACCGAGGAGGAAAAACGATGCCTACGACAAGAGTTGCAGATAACGCCTACGACGTTGCGCTGGAGAATTTCGAAACGGCAGCGAACGCACTGGGGCTCGACCACGATACTCAGGAGATGATCAAGTATCCCGAGCGCGTGCTTATGGTGACTGTGCCGGTGCGCATGGACGACGGGCACATCCGCCGCTTTGAAGCTTACCGCGTGCAACACAGTCAAGTGCGCGGGCCGGCCAAGGGCGGCATTCGCTACCATCCGCAGGTAACGCTGGACGAGGTGAAGGCGCTGGCCACCTGGATGACGTGGAAATGCGCGGTGGTGAACATTCCGTTCGGGGGCGCCAAGGGCGGAATCACCTGCGATCCGAAGCACATGTCGCAGGGCGAACTGGAGCGGATGACGCGGCGCTACACGAGCGCGATTCTGCCGCTGATCGGACCGCAGCAGGACATACCGGCGCCGGATGTGTACACGAATTCGCAAACCATGGCGTGGATCATGGACACCTACAGCATGACCAAGGGGTATCCGATTCCGGGCGTGGTGACCGGCAAGCCGATCAGCCTGGGCGGATCGCTGGGGCGCAACGAAGCCACCGGGCGCGGCGTGTTCTATACCATCGAGTGCGCCTGCGAGCATCTGCATCTGCCATTGAAGGGCGCGACGGTAGCGGTGCAGGGCTTTGGCAACGCCGGCTCGATTGCGGCGCAACTGCTGCACGAGGCGGGCGCCAAGGTGATCGCGGTGAGCGATTCGACCGGCTGCGTCTACAACAAGAACGGCCTGAATATTCCGGAGCTGATGCACATGAAGGTCCTTTGCGGACATGTGGAGGGATTCCCGGAGAGCGAGGCCATCAGTCCAGCCCAGTTGCTGGCGTTGGATTGCGACATCCTGGTGCCGGCGGCGCTGGAGAACACGGTCCACGCCGACAACGCGGAGGCGGTGCGCGCCAAGATCGTAGCCGAAGCGGCCAACGGACCTCTCACCCCGGCGGCAGACAGGATTCTGCAGAACAAGGGCGTGTTTATCATTCCGGATATTCTGTGCAACGCCGGCGGAGTGACGGTCTCCTACTTCGAGTGGGTGCAGGACGAGCAGCACCTGTTCTGGGAGGCGCAGGATGTCTACAACCGGCTGGAACGGGTGATGAAGACTGCCTTCCGGGATGTGGTGAAGATCCATGTGGAACGCAAGGTTCCGATGCGCATTGCCGCCAACATGCTGGGCATCGGGCGCGTGGCGGAGGCGGTGCAACTGCGCGGCATCTATCCGTAGATCGGAGTGCGATGAAAGGCCGCGGCTCAACCGCGGCGCGGATTCATTCTGGTGGCGCGTTGTTTTTTCTTCAGGACAACGCGCCACTCTTTTCAGCAAGCCTTGACCCCGCTGTGGCACAATTCCATTGCCTGTGAATCTCCATCGTTCGCCGAGTTCCACGCGGAGCCACCCATGCCCATTGAGCGCAACCACCGTCTTTTTGCCTGGTTCTCAATTGCCGCTACCCTTGTGTGCGGCCTTCTTGCCGGTCCGGCGGTGCTTTCCGCGCAGCAGCCCTATCGCGTTCTTGACCGCTGGAAGATCGGCGGCGACGGCTTTTGGGATTACCTGCTCGCCGATCCTGGGGCGCACCGCCTTTACCTCACCCACGGCGCCCGGGTCGATGTCCTCGACACCCAGACCGGCAAGGCGGTGGGCAGCATCGGGGGCCTGCACGGCACGCACGGCATCGCCCTCGATAATGCCGGCAAATTCGGCTACATCTCCGACGGCGGCGGCAACGCGGTGGTGGTCTTCGACCGCGCGACGCTGGCTACCCTGGCCACCATCCCCGCCGGCCAGAACCCCGACGGCATCGTCTTCGAACCGGCCACGCAAACCGTGTGGGCCTTCAATGGGCGCAGCAAGGACGTAACGGTGATCGACGCCGCCCAGCGCAAGGTGGTCGCCACCATCGCGTTGCCCGGCAAACCCGAGTTTCCGGCCGTCGACGGCAAAGGGACGGTCTTCGACAACATCGAAGACAAGAGCGAAATCGTGCGCCTGGACGCCAGAACCAACAAGCTGACCGCCGAGTGGCCGCTCACCGGCTGCGACGGTCCCAGCGGGCTGGCCTTCGACACCGCCGCCGGCCGGCTCTTCCCGGTTTGCGGAGGCAAACACATGGGCGTGATCGATTCCAACACCGGCAAAGTGCTGGCAACACCCGCCATCGGCGACGGCCCCGACGCCGCCGGCTGGGACGCCAAGGACAAGCTAGCCTTCGCCTCGTGCGGTGAGGGAGTCCTTGCCGTAATCGATGCCGGAGCTGCCGGCTACCCCACGATCGAGAGCCTGCCCACGCAACGCGGCGCCCGCACCATGGCCTATGACTCCGGGGCCGACCGCATCTACCTGGTTACAGCGGAGTTCGGCCCCCGTCCCGACCCGACTGCGGACAATCCTCACCCACGCCCGACCGTGGTTCCCGGCAGCTTCACAGTGATTGTCGTGGGACGGTAGATCGATCTCCAAGCGATTTGGGGGCAAGCGTTCGGTTCGTCTCACTTTTCGGCTGGCTTGTCTGCTTCCTTGGGTCCCAGCAGGATCTGCACGCCGAGATAAGCCCTCCAATTCGGCTCGCTGTTCTGGCGCGTGACGGCCTGAATGCCGCGGCCGCCCATGAACAGCAGGCGCAGATGCCCGGCGCGCGTGGTGTTGTTCCGGTCGGTGGCCGCGGCCAGAGGCAGCTCCTACTTGAGCTGGATACGGTCGCCCCAGCCGTAGTTCATGTTGATGTTGGGCAACTGGTAGTAGGCTTGACCGGGGTTGTGGTCGCCGATCCAGCCCAGGTTGATCTCCCAGTGCCGGTTGCCGGGCGTACCAAAGTTGTCGGTGATGAACGGAGGGCCGCCTTGCGCGTGCATCAGGGATGCGCCGGCAGCCAAAAACAGGAAAAGAAGCGTTGTAAGAAGCCTGTGCATTCGAATGAGCGAGGTTCTGGGTCGAAATCAGAGCCAGAACGTCAGAAACCGTCTTTGTTTAAACTAGGGCGTGTTCACACTAAAGTCGTCTTTTCTGATATATTCTGAAGATAGATGGAAATCACCGCAGAGCAGTACGAAAAGATCAAGGATAGCTTTCCGTTGCAGCGCGGAAATGTGCGTTTGAC
>Ga0224554_1000288_pt1 | contig 44342 bp, 43 predicted proteins | sample 714S22024metaG_FD_180666 | JGI IMG/M metagenome (GOLD analysis project Ga0224554, IMG submission 180666) | Peat soil microbial communities from Stordalen Mire, Sweden - 717 S2 20-24 | ecosystem: Environmental > Terrestrial > Soil > Wetlands > Peat | place: Sweden: Norrbotten County, Stordalen... | reverse complement strand
TCCTTGCGGCCCAACCCCTCCGTCTCAAGCACTATGGGCGTTTTGGCCAGCATTGCCGGCGCAAACTTCAATGCGAGCAACCAGAGCGCATTTTTGGAGGCAGGGATGGCATGAAATCTCCGAAATCCCTGCTTCTCTGAATAGAGATCGGGCGTGACGCGCTTTCTGTCGAGGGCGAACCCTACCGGAATCCTGTCGGGCGTGAGTAGGCTCATGACGCGAAGCGCTCCGATCCCTCCTCCGGTGTTCCCGCGAAGGTCGATGATGAGGCTGTCGATCTTTCCCAGCCCTTCGACAGCGCGGGAGATTTCGTTGGCCACCTCGACGCCGATCAGCCCAGGGAACATGGCGACCTTCAGGTAGCCAAGTCCGTCTTCGAGATGGCGCGCCTCAACCAGCGTCGGCTCGACAAAATGAAGCTTTTTTCCCTTGGGCCGCGCCACATTGACCGCGACGGTGCGACATTGGTGGTCTCTGCCGACAATCTCCAAACTGGTTTGCTTGCCCATCGCGAAGACTGGATGCTCTGGCGGGGCAATCTCCAGCCCATCTACGTTGAGAAGAATGTCCCCTGGCTTGATTCCGGCATTTGATGCTGCGCCGCCTGAGTGAACATCCTGAAATATCCAACGCTTGCCGAAAGGCGTTTCGTCGGCAAGGTAGGTTGCGCTCAGCGCGGCGCGGCTGGAAGCCCTGCGGGCGCTGCCGTGAAAGAATCCCAGATGCGAGGTATGCAACTCCGCCAACAAATCAGACATGGCCTGTTCAAAGCCATCTGGTGTGCTGGCCGCTTCAATCAATGGCCGGTGGTTATCGACAGCGGCGCGCCAATCGCCATTCAACTTCTCAGGTTTATAGAAACTCTTGTCCAGGGTGGCCAGCGCCTTGTCGAGAATGGCGCGGCGGTCGCGTTGGGAAAGCTGTGGCGGCGTGACTTGAGCAGTGTGATTCACCGTCATCTGGAACTCCTTGAAGTGAGATTGAGCGCTGACGCTGGGAAGAGGCTGCTACGAGGATTGCCAGCGAGCACGAAGCCCGCCCAGTAGTACGGCGCCGCTCCTGAATTCAGCATTTCAAGTTGGGCTTGCCTCAATGCCACAGCCTTCTCCTCGCGGTGGCTGAGGTGATCGTAGAAGGTGGTCATCAGATGCGCAGTTGCGTGATCTTCAAGTTCCCATAGGGTGGAGACAACACTCTGCGAGCCGGCCTCGATAAATGCGTTGACGATACTCGCGGCGCCCTCTTCTCCGACTGGTCCGACGCCGGTGTTGCAGGCAGAGAGCGTGACCAGGCTGGCATTGAGATGAAGATTCCTAATCTCGCGTATCTGGAGCAAGCCGTCATCCGTGGGTTGCGGCTGAGGAGCAAAGACAAGAGCCGAGCGATCTGGAATTTCAGGATCGACATATCCATGAAGGGCCAGGTGGATCACGCCGTAATGGCTGAGTGGGAGCTGCTTGAAGTTTGTCTCCGTGGCGCTGGCGCCTAGGAGAATGGTGCTTGGTTTGGGAAGGTCTGCGGCAATCGCTTCCACTTCATGGCGGCTTTCCGGGAGCGCCACAAGTTCTCTCCTCTCCGGCCCAGAGACCGCTCGATGAATGCTGGCCAGCAGTGTGCGCGGCGGCGAATCAGTCGTCCATGCCGCCACCCCGACGTACGGCAGGCTTGTCGATTCAGTCTGCTGTGCTCGGTGCTCCAGGATGTGAAGCACGGTTCCTGATGGGACCACAGATACCTGATGCGAGGCCAGGATGTATTGGCCGTTGTCGGCCAGAGCAGCGAATGGAAGCAGGTGAAGCTTTCCATCCGGCACCACAATCAGCGCCGTTTTCTCTTTGAATTCTGGAATGCCGCCCAGTAGCCCATTGAAAAGCTGCTGCGCGAGAGCCAGGTCCGTTCTCTGTTTCAGAATCTCTGAACGGTACTGTGTTGTCGCCTGTTCCAATTCATCATTGGACGGCAGCGTGTATCGGTGAACAGTGTTGTGCGTCAGCGCGAGCGCATAGGAGTGAGGATTGTCGAGAACATATTCGACAAGAAGTTCCGAGGGACGGAGTTCGCGCTGGAGTTGGCGAAGATCAACAGGCTCCGGCGCTTTGTCTCTCGCAGTAGATTCATTATCAAGCTGTAGCTCCGCCTCGTAGATGGAGTCAAGAATGTGCGCTCTGGCTGTCGAGTTGTCGGTATTCAGCAAGTCAATGTTCAACTTCGTCAATCGCTGCTCGGCAGGATTCGATTCGTGAGGTGCGAGGATCTCGTGATGCGCCAGGGATTGCGCCTCGACCCGTCCGCGCGCTCGTTCGATTACTCGAAACGCATCCGCAGTTCTTCCTTGGTCGGAAAGGAATTCAAAATACCCCGAATAGACCTTGCTGAGATCAGCAAGCAACAGACGTTCGACAGTCGGGGTCGGCACTCTGCTGAGCAAGGCGTCGAGCATATCGGCGCTCTTCTCATACAGAATGATTGAGGACTTACTGTCTCCAAGACGAGCCATGATCTCTGCCTTGATCGCGAGATCGCGCGGGACAAAGTACAGTTCGTCTGGAATACGCTCATTGGACGCAATTGCCTCGTTGATCGCGGTCAACGCCGGCTGCAATGCCCCCTGATGCAGGTACGCCGTTGCGAGTGAGCCATCAACCTGTGTCAAGCCGCGCCAGTACGAAAGTTGTTTGGCGTATTGAACGGCCTGACCGTAGTCAGAAACAGCTTGATCCCATTGGCCCATTCTCTCGTAGACGCCAGCCCTGGTCTGGTAAAGCTCATAGAGATGCCCGGCAAGGTGGTAGCCGCTCACTCGCTGCATCTCTTCGCTGGCAAGCGCCAGAGCTTCCTTGTTCTCCCCAAGGCCGCTGAGGGCCTCGATTTTGGCCGTGAAGGCAATCGTTGGATATGCCGCACCGTGCGTTTTCGCAGCGACCTTGATGGCTTCATCGAGCGGTCCAAGCGCCTCCTTGTACTTGTGCATTTCCACCAGGCCGGCGCCGTACATGCTGGCGTATCGAATGTGAGCGCCTGGGTCGGCGGTCTTCGCAACGAACCATGCCTTGACCACATTCTTCTTCGCTGTCGCAATGTCTCCGAGCAAAAACGCGGCGATCCCTTGCTCGCCCATTGCCCTCGACGCCAGCAGAAAATGGTGCTGCCGCAGCGCCAGTGCTTCCACATCTGACCATGTCTTTCGCGCCATCCCGGCGTCATAGTTCACTTCGAGCATTCCGAGGATGGTCAGCACGCGAAGCCGGGTCTCCGGCTCCTGCGCCTCAGGCAGGGTCAAATCCCGCGTCAGTAAAGCAATCTGCGTAGGGACGCTCGTTGACGACTCGCTGTGCGCCGGCATCTCGCTGACACGCGCATAGAGCGCCTTCGAGAGTTGATGCCTCACTGTGAATTGAACTTCCGCCTGCCGATAAATGGGTTCCGCCGCTATCCAGCTATTGAGCCACGACATTTCGTCGGCTCGCGCCAGGAGCGCCTCGGGAGAGACAGGATTCCTCCAGCGGAGGACTTGCGATCCGACCACACCCAAAAAGACGACCAGCAGCAAACCGGCAGCGATGCGAAAGGAGGGGAGGAAAGCGATTCGCATAACGCCTCGTTCACTTTAGACGTTAAGTTTGCCAGAAAGTTGGAAGCTGATCAAGAGCCATGAAGCCATATACTTGATTACACGCAAGTTAACAGAACCTCCATAGGCAGTAAAAATGGTTGACGGTTTTCCGTGGCAAGTTCATGGCAAGGAAAAATCGTGTAGCCAACCACGAAAACCTCGTCCTGCGTTCAAACATCCTCCAATTCACGCTTTGGGCTATTCGTGACGGCCCGGTATGGATTCCTCCCTGAGGGGAACTACTTCAAGAGTTGAAGTTTTCAGTTTTGATTTGCCGGTGGGAAGGAAAGCCGCATGGACATAGTTCAGATAAACCACCTATCTTAGGATCGTAATAGCCCACTCGATTCAATGGTCCAGATTCCCCGTCACTCACGGTGAGTCTTCGTTGGACGCAACAGCAAGATTGGGCTGGGAGGGAATCGTGACGCAAGGGCTTCGGCGTACGATCATCGCCCACGGTCGGTTGGCGATGCGGGAACTCCGACTCGCTGCAGCGCGCGAGCGCCGGCACGGGCTTCAGATTTTGACCTTCGAGCAGTTGGCAGTGCGCTTGGCTGGCGGTCTGTCCCGGCCGGTCGATGACGAGACCCTCAGAGCTGTAATCCAGAGATGCTTGCCGGAAGCGGCACTTGGCGAGCTTGATGCCCTTAAAGCCCTGCCGGGTATGGTAGGTGCCGCTGTTGACACTCTGCACAAAGCGTGGCGCGCGGGTATCGATCTTCAGGCACGCGCAAAAGAGCACCCGCGCCTAGCATCGATGGCTGCTCTCGAAAAGGCGGTTTTAGATGCCTTGCCGCCGGCGATGCTGCGTCCAACTGATCTTGTCGCTGCTGCATTGAAGCGTCTCGACTTCGCCGAGACGCTGTTCGGATCTATTGAGATCGTCGGGATTACGGAACTGTCACCGTGTTGGCGCCCCCTTTTGCGTGCGATTTCTGAGCGCATAAAAGTGCGGTGGAACGCCGGTCCTCGATCAGTTCCGGACTGGCTCGATGGCTACCGTATCGAGATCGCTCGTGTGGAACCGCAAGTGCCCACGATTGCGTGTGTCAGTGCGGCCACCTTTTACCATGAAGCTATTGAAGCACTTCGCTGGGCGCGCCAGTTGGTTGCATCTGGGGAAGCCGAGCCCGCCGAAATAGCGATCACTTCGGTGACAACTGGCGATTATGACGACCACTTTTTGGCTCTGCGCGCCGACGCCAATCTCGATCTCCATTTTGTCCATGGCGTGAAAGCGACCGCTTGCTGGGACGGGCAGGCGACCGCCGCACTGGCCGATGCCCTGCTGCGCGGGTTATCCCAGACGAGGATGCGTCGGCTATCGGCACTCTTGAGAGCGTACCCCGGTCCATTTCAAAGCTTACCGGAAGGTTGGACGCGCATCCTGCCTGCTAATGCACCCTTGGCATCTCCCGATTCTTGGATGCGATTCCTAGATCACATTAAAGCTGCGGATTGGCCGGACGGCGCCGATCATGGTGCGGTCTTACGCGAAATCGTCAGCTTACTAGCCCAAGGTGCGAATGCGGCCGACTCTGTCGGTTCGGCACTGCTGCACGGTCGGGCTTTGGCGATCTGGCGCAAAGCCCTCCTCGCTGGCCCAGCTGCTTCGCTCGACCTCACATTGGAATCATTGAGGCTGGACGACGGACTCGACGCTTGTGTTTCACTGGCCTGGATGCCGGCAAGTGCGTTGGCTGCTTCACCACGTCGATTCGTTCGGTTGCTTGGCCTCAACTCTTCACGCTGGCCTCGAGGAATTTCCGAGGATCGACTGCTTTCTGACCACATCGTCCCTACCGCTGAACTTGAGCCCCTTCCGGTTGGTGCGGCAGACCGGCGCGATTTCGCGACCATCCTCACCACCACCGAGCGTCACGTAGTTCTGTCACGGGCTCGGCGCGACAGCAATGGGCGCCTCCTTGGCCGCAGCGCGTTGCTTCTAGGACAACCAGGAGAGATGTATTTGCGGCGCCACAATGTTCCAGACCATGCCTTCAGCGAAACTGATCGCCTAATGGCGCGGCCACGAGAATTCCGAGCCCTTCCGCAAGCACTAGCCGCCTCTGCCTGCTGGCGCGATTGGTTGCGCAAGGAAATTACTCCGCATGATGGGCTGGTTAGAGCCGATCACCCTCTGATTCTTGCCATTCTAAGCCGCACACAGTCGGCAAGTTCGCTTCGCCAATTGCTGCGCAACCCGCTTGGTTTTGTTTGGAAATATGGTCTGCATTGGCGGGTGCCTGAGAGCGGCGCGGAACCGTTGGTGCTCGACGCCTTGGCTATCGGAGATCTCGTCCATATGACTCTTGATCGGGCACTAGGCTCGATTGAGGCGGATGGCGGACTCGCCACCGCTGTGCCTGAACAGATTGCTTCAGCTGTTGATGCCGCCGCAGTCGATGTTGCCCGCATCTGGGAGACTGATCGTGCCGTTCCACCTCGCGTTATTTGGCGGCGAACGCTCGACGAAACGCGGGATCTAAGCCGCAGAGCGCTTGGATTTGCTAACGAAGTGATGCCTGGTGCTCGTGCCTACGGCGAAGTGCCGTTTGGCGGCGCTGAGCCTAAAACCGATGTCGCCCCGCCTTGGGATGCGACGGCAAGCGTCGAAATCCCAGGTACGGGTTTCCGAATCGCCGGTTACATCGACCGACTAGACATCGCCGCCGCTAGCCGACGCGCTTTGGTGAGGGACTATAAGACAGGGCGCAAACCCAAAGACACGATCATTATCAACGGAGGCAAAGAACTACAGCGCTGCCTCTATGCCTTTGCGGTCAAGGCCATGCTGGGCGATGATGTCGAGATTGGCGCGTCGCTTCTCTATCTTCGGGACGAAGTCGATTTGAGGCTCCAAGATCCAGAGGCGACTTTTGTCGAAGTTGCTGCCCATCTGAGCAATGCTCGCGCCAACTTGATCTCAGGAGGCAGCGTGATTGGGATCGATACGGGGGGAGCCTATGATGACCTTGCGTTTGCCCTCCCGGCCAACGCTGGTGTCGTCTATTGCAAGCGGAAGATTGTTGCTGCAACTGAGCGTCTCGGAGCCGCCGCGCAAGTCTGGGAGGCTGAATGATTTCCGCGCCGATAAAACCACTCGCAGATGATGCCTCCCGCCACGAAGCGATCACGGTTCATGATCGCTCTTTCCTGGTTGAGGCCGGTGCCGGATCAGGAAAGACCGCCGTTTTAGCTGGCCGCATTGCCCTGATGTTGGCCGGAGGCGTCTCTCCCGCATCGATTGCCGCCGTAACATTCACAGAATTTGCCGCCAGCGAACTCCTCGTCCGCGTACGTGAGTTTGTCAGTGAACTCACAGCCGGTCGTGTCCCAACTGAGTTGCGCGTGGCCTTGGGCGACGGCCTTTCCGATCAGCTTCGCTACAACCTCGTAACTAGTAGCGACACATTGGACGAAATGACTTGCTCGACGATTCATGGCTTCTGTCAGCGCCTGATCAAGCCTTACCCGGTTGAAGCGGATATCGATCCAGGTGCAACTGTGATCGACCGGAATCAGTCAGATCTCGCATTTGCTGAAATCACTGATAGATGGCTGCGCGAAGAACTGGCCGGCGAAAGTGGTAGCCTTCTCGCTGAAATAGTGTTTCGGGAGCCGGACGAGGCTCTTGGTCTCGTCAATGGAATTTTGCGTCACCTGCGCAGCAGACGCATCCTGACCGTCGATGCGCCAGCTACATTGGTGCCGCTGGTAATCGCCCTTGGGAAGGCTGCGGAGGATTTCTCTGCATTCGTCAGGGATGCCGTCGCTGAAGAGCAAGAAACTACAGCCATAGCGATTCACTTCGCTGAAATGGCTGAGGGGATTGACTTCGCCCTTACAGTCGACACGCCAGCCGATCTTGTCCGGCTGTTGATTGCCCGTCCGCACTCAGACCTTTGCACGGCTTCTGGAAGCTTTCGTGTCTATAAAAAGAAGGGCAAATGGGCCGACGCGGCCAAACGTATTGGATTCTCGAAAGCCGATGGTGATCGGCTAAACGTAGCCGCTGAGGCTTGCTATGCCGCTTGCTGCAATGCATGGACCACGCTATCCCAAGCCGTAGCAGCGCGCATTCTCGCCGACCTTGTCAGCCTTGTGCAGCCAGTAATGAATCGTTTCCGGGACTATAAGCGGTCAACGGCCCTCCTTGACTTCGACGATCTTATCTTCGCCGCCCGCGATCTGCTCCGCGATCACGAAGCAGTACGCCGTGCGCTTGCCGCCCGATTTGCATATGTCCTTGTTGATGAATTTCAAGATACGGATCCGCTCCAAACCGAAATCTTCTGGCGGCTTTGCGGAGATCCACAAACCGAAGCGGACGCCACTGACTGGACAGCGCACCAAATCCGACCGGGGGCGTTGTTTCTGGTAGGCGATCCGAAACAGGCTATCTATCGCTTCCGCGGAGCTGACGTTGCTACCTACATCCAAGCGCGCGAGTATTTTCTCGCTCAGAGTCCCGACAGTGTGCTGTCAATATCCACCAATTTCCGCTCCTGTGCGCCAATTCTGCAATATGTTGAAGAGCGTTTCAAGACAGTGCTCTCGGTTTCGAATGGCCAGCCGGGTTACACCCCGCTCGACCCTTTTCATCCCGGCCGGGAGGAGGGACTTTGCGTGGCTGCCCTCAATGTCGCGGTCGCGGATGAAGATGGCAAGGCCTCGGCGGAGCAACAGCGGGACGGCGAAGCTGAAGCCGTTGCCGATTTGTGCGCACATCTCATCGGCAGCGAGATGATCTTCGACAGAAAGATCGGTGAGCGGCGCCCCTGCCGCCCTGGCGACATCGCGCTTTTGGCCCCGACGGGAAGTGATTTGTGGCGCTATGAAGAAGCGATGGAACGGCGGGGCATCCCAGTCGCGACCCAAGCAGGAAAAGGTCTGTTCCGGCGTCAGGAGATTCAAGATCTCATTGCAATCACTCGCGTGCTGGCGGACCCACGAGACACACTCGCACTCGGAGCGCTTCTGCGTGGGCCGCTCGTCGGCCTGACCGAAGAAGAGTTGCTGGACATCGTCTGGGCGTTGCCACGTAGGGAAGACGCGCTGGACGCTATTCCGCGCTTCGATCTTGGAGTCGATCCCGAGCACATCGTTCATCCCTATGCTCGGGGCATAATCGAAAAGTTGAAAGCGCTGCGCCGTCAAGTCAATGCCACAACACCGCACGACCTCCTATCGCAATCGATCGATATGCTTCGGATGCGCCCAATTATCCTCCAACGCCATAACGAGCAGGCCGAACGCGCTCTCGCTAATGTTGACCTATATTTGTCTCTTAGCCAGTCCTACGGTGTGCGCGGCTTGCGCGCCTTTTCCGAGATGATGACCTCGGCTTGGACAGACGAATCTCGTGCCGTCGAGGGCCGTCCTGATGCCCAGGAAGAATCAGTGGCGCTCTACACCATACATGCCGCTAAAGGGCTGGAATGGCCTATTGTCGTACCCGTCAACACAATGACGCAGATCGTGGCACAGGACAATGCTGTCGTCGATCGCACTAACGGACGCTTTTATTGTCCCGTCCTCGGTGTGAGGCCGACCGGCTACGAAGCTGTGCGGGATGCCGAGAAAGCCGAGCTTGACCGTGAGCGCATCCGCCTCTGGTACGTTGCTGCTACGCGAGCCTGCGAGCTACTGATCTTACCCCGTATGGACGTAGCAGCCAAAGGTTCCGCTTGGCTCTCGCTTCTCGACCTATCCATTCCGAGCTTGCCGAGTCTTGATCTTTCTCACCTTCCTGCCGGCATAGGTGCAAGTGCGACTTCGGCCTGGAACAGGCAAACTCGCGAGATCTTCGTTGATGAAGCTGCAAGGATTGTTTCGCGGCAAAGGCATATACGGTGGCTGGCACCAAGCCGGGATGAGGCGTTGGCAAGGGAGGTGCTGGAAATCGAGGCACCAGAAATCTTGATGATGGATAGCGCGAATGAACCTATCGAGGAAAGCCTTCCAGTGAATGTCCAAGGAGGTCGCGAGCGTGGCCTCCTTCTGCACAAGCTCATCGAGGAAGTTTTGACTGGTGAAACTGAAGAGACAGAAAAGGCGCTTTGCGAGCGTGCAAAGACTCTGATACCTGCATTGGGATGTTCGATCAACGATCAAGCCCTGGGACTCTCGCCCACGGAACTCGCCAACTCCGTTTTACGCGCTCTGGCGATCCCTGAGGTCGCCGCTCTCCGCCCACGTCTGATGCCTGAGTTTCCTGTCTACTCGGTGGCTATGAATTTGGATCAAGAAGAAGTAATCGCAGGTTTCGCTGACGCGATCGCATTTGATCCGAGCGGCGTGCCGCAGATCGTAGTCGATTGGAAGAGCGACGTAGCCCCATCAGCTGAAACCATCGAGCATTATCGTTCTCAGGTCCGAACCTATCTTGATACGACTGGAGCCGAGCGTGGTCTGATTGTGCTGATGACACTTGGGACCGTAATCCCGGTGACGCGGCGGCAAATCCAGGCACCACGGTAACATCAGGGCCGGAATGCTCATCGCAGATTTTCTCTAACTCAACGGTTCGTCATTCGTATCGCCAGAATAGATGCGGTAACGTTTTTCCCTTTCGAGGAATGCGCGTCGCCCCCCTTCCAAGAGAAGGCAGATGGACTTCCGAATCGCAGTATTCTCAATGCTGCCAGTTGTGTATGTAATGGTTGGAAGACCTCCGTCGTCCTTTCTTTCAGACGTGGCGACGATCACCTGATCTGCGTCCGTATTCACAACCAGATTTGCGTTATGGGTCACCATCACTATCTGACGCCGATGTTTCGCCGCGCGAAAATGCGGGACCAGTTCAGTGTAAACCGAGCGCGGGTCAAGATTCTCTTCCGGCTGATCGATGAATAGCGGCCTCCGATCATGAATATCGATGGCGAGATAGAGAAGTAAGAGCACAATGCCACGCGTCCCCGGAGAAAGACGCTCTATGGGAATGCCTTCATACGTGATGCCGTATTCGATGCTAATATGGCTCGTATCGTACAGCCATCCAGCCACTTCCTGTAATCTCTCTCGCTTCATTTGCGGGTCATCGAACTCAGGCAGCGCTTTCTGCAGGTCTCCATAGAGTTCATGACGAAACTTCTCCATTGCATCGGCAACTTCGTCTGGACCGCCCACTTTCCATGGGCCGAGCAAACGCGCCTCAGCTTGTGTCTTCAAGGCCCCATGACCGCGAAAAGCAGATGCTTGCCGAAGGTCAAACAGTTCCTCGCCTCGCTCAACCCAATCCTGCAACTTGACCTCGCGCTGAACCACAAATTCGAGCTTTCCGAGGGTGCCTACCGCCTCTCTGAGCCTCTCGCGCAGTGGGCCATAGAGCGATGCAAGCGTCTCTTCCTCTTCAACGAATGTTTTGAACACTTCGCAATATTCGGCGCGGCGCCGTTTTAACAACTCATTGCGGCGCTCAGGCGCGCCATTGGCGATCTTGAATTCTTCTTCAGTCCTGGAGTGCGTCGTTTCCAACCGCGCGATTGCTCGCAGTAGGCCATCGTATTTCCTTTGCCGCTCTGCATCAATGCCAACTTCTCCCTTGACGGTATCGCGCAATTCGCGAAGTTGATTCAATGGCAATGATTCTACCGGAACCTTTGTCGGGTCCAGAGGACTTTCTGGATCGCCGTCCAGTGCAAGCCTTATGCTCCTCTCGATCCGCGAGGACGCATCCTGTAGGATGCGTTTCACGTCGCCTGTGAACACCATGCGGAATGCCTTCCATTCCTCGTCCGTTAGGCCTGCCCCGACAAAACGGGTATGCAGATCCTGGAACCGTGAAGGCTCGCGGGATTCAACAGTATGCTTCACATCAGCGGATAGGTCATTGATGTGTCTTTGCTGCGCCCGAAGTCCCTGAAGCGCGGATTCCGCCTTGGCGCACAAGTATTCCAACTCCTGAAGCTTTTTGGTATGAGCTTCCTTATTCTTCGGGAGGAGTTCTTTCAGCTCCTTTTGAAATCCAGTAATCTGGCTTTTGGTCGTCTGGATAGCATTGTTCAGTGTTGGAATCTGGTCACGAAGGGACTCTTCCTTGAGTACTGCCTCGCCGATGCTCATTATCGAGTTTTGCAACTCTTCACGATTGAACCTCGTCGGCACCAGCGAAAGGTTCGCCAACTCCAGGAAGGATTCGCATTGCATACGATCATCTGATGGGGTCGCTTCGAAAACAACACGTTCCATCTCTTTCCTAAGTTCAGTTGCAAGTCCAGACGAGGAACACAACTGCTCAACGAACTGCTGCGAGAGGTAGCAAACTTCAGGCGACTGCGTGTCGTCCTCAAACGAGCCGTAAGAGTGGTGCAAAGTAGCCGTATTTTCTTTGCCATTCTCGGCCCATTGGAGCGTTACCTGCGCGCCTCCCAGCAGATCACCTGCGCGATGGATGAACGATGATTCACTCGGAGTAGCGGCAAGCGAATTTGCGCCTGCTGCAAGAAACTCCATCAGAGCTGTTTTTCCTGAACCCCGTGCGCCGATGATTGTGATGAGACCGGAATTGAGCGGCAGAGAAGGTGTCGCAATCCATGGCGCATCTGTAGCCGTGATATGACGCAACGTCTGACTTGGGCTCGGACCGACCGGAGGAGCATCACCGATCCACACCCGATCAGCCGGCTCGATCACCGCCTGCCTCAGCGTTTCAAAAGAGAGATCTCCTTTGAGCCAGCAGTATCGGTCGAGGTCAGGTTTACCGACCATCTCAACGCGATGCGCATCACAACCATGCAGGCAAGGTTTTAACGCTCTGTAAGTGGCCTCGATGGCGTCCCTATCCGCAGCCGACGTCCGACCGAGCCAGAATTCTCGCTGCTTTGGAGTGGCGGCAAATATGATATGAGCAAAGCTCTCCACCTCCTGGCGGAATGCTACGAACGAGTCGTCTTCTTTCAGCCCGGCGGTCCCGTCATTCATGCTCCCAGCAACTGCCACCAAGCAGTTTCTTGACAACCACTTCCGGTCCTCTTTGAAAACCGTCTGGAGGTTGGCCAACGTGACCTTGAACTGGTTCGCGCCAACGCGCAGCGCCCCTTCCTCATCGGTCTGATTCTTATCGAACGCACGGCCCAGGGCGATCAGTTCAGATCGGCTACACGCATAAGTCCGGTCCTGATACTCGAACTTCAATTTTCTAAGAATGGCCTCAATTTCATACGCATGATTTGGATCGTCCGGAGAAAAAAGCAGGTGGATGTTTATAGCCCGAGCCTTGGCAGTTTTAATATCAAGTCGAAACTCGACATTCGGAAAGATGCAAAAGACCTCCGGCAACCGTTTGTCCTGCTCTTTCCGTCTGCGAACTTCCTTATACGTCTGTAGGCAGAGGTAATCCGTAACTCCAAGCGCCCTGATTACGGGGTCGCTTTTCTCAATGGCGGACAAGTATCCTTCCCAATCTCCATTGAAGAGGTCGGATAGCAAAGTGCCCGGCGCGTGGATGTGGGGGTCCCAGCGATGCCAGATTGACCCGCGCGGATTCCAAATCATAGGAAGAATTGTAAGCCCTCACACCTGACGGAGAACAAAACTGGCATCTTTCCGCGTGGGTTGGGTGCCAAGTGTGACAAATTGTGATCGTCCCTGAGTTCGGCAAGAGTCAGCAACCCGCATTGAGCACGGTTTTGATTGTACGTCGGGGCTCAGTATCCTGTATGGGTGGCGGAAGAGGATGGGCTGGAATCAGTCGTCATGGCGCGTTGTCAGCGCATGGGATCCGGCGTGATCGAAATGGGCAGCATCCGCTGGCCGCCCACGTCAGCGCGATTATCTGGGCTGGATTACACTGGTGAGCAATGTCGGTGGTTGCAGAGCGCATGGTCAAGCGACTCGCAGATGAATACCTCGCTTGACCTGTGCGCCGGGGACTTCCTCAAAGCGGCCTGCGGCCTCCTTGATTGCATCGCCGCATGGCTTGTCTCCGCGAATGCAGCTCGCCAAAGCTTTGGAAGTGGATTCCGGAAGGAAGGCAAGGACCGCCTGCCAGAGGCGTCCTGGAATGCGAAGTTCCAACTCACGGAAAGTCATCGGAACTTGAGCCGCATCCGTGATTTCGACAGAATCCTGGCTGTTCTTCTGTAGCCGCAGCGTGAACTCCTTGCCTTCGATCTTCCTGAGCCCGCGTGCCGCCAAGAAGTAGAGCACCATATTCCGAGTACTGACGCCCTTTGCTTCGGCGGTGCGCGCGCGTTTCTGGAAGTGTTCTGCCTGCTGGCGGCAGTATTTCAGCCGGTTGTCCATCAGGGTGAGGAACCGCCCGATCCTGTCGACCTTTTGGCTTTCGGCTTCGCAGAACTGCTGGAACCGTTCGAGCAACTCGGGTGAGGCGGTGCCGTTCTCCTCCGCCTCTTCCTCGATCTGATCGAGCATCGAGTCGAGTTCGTGGTCGATCTCAAAGAGTGTATTGCCATCGCTCATTGGAGTTCTCCATAGGGATTTGTGTCTGACAGGGAGATGGTGTGGTTATGCAGCCATAGGCAGGCTGCTGAATTCGGCGCGCGCAGCTTGGTAGGCAAGTGCATCGGCGCGGCATTGGATCGGATGACCGCTGTGGCCCCTGATCCATCGCCAGCGAATTGTTCGCTGTGTGTTGAGAAGGATCAACTCTCGCCACAGTTCCTGGTGCTGCAAATCAAAGCCACGGCTATTGCGCCAGCCAAACCGCTCCCATCGAAAAACCAGGAATCGCATTCCACCGATCAGCAATTCCGAGTCAGAGCGCAGTTCGATTCGAGCGCCTGCTGGCGTTAGGCGCAGGGCCTCGACCGCGGCGCGCAATTCCATTTCTGAGATGGTTGACCACGGAACCGATCCTGCGATCTCCTGCCGCTTTGTCCCATGAAGCACGATAGCTGCCCAGCCGGCAGGACCGGGGTTGCCGATGGCCGAGCCATCGGTGAAGATGAAGAATTGCTTGTTCATGGGATACTCCGTCACGCGTCAGTTCAAACGAGCCGAACAATTGGCTACGCCGCGTGCATGGGAATTACACTGCCAAAGGGAGCCTGATGGCTGCCGGTCGAGGCCCAGAGCACGGGATAGTCTGGAGCGCCGTCGGGAAACGTCCCGTAGAGGTCGGTTAAGAAAACCAGCGTCTGCGGCTGAATATCATGCTCGGCTAACCAGTCGAAGCACGGCGCGAAATCTGTTCCTCCGCCGCCGACGGGATTGAGATGAACCTGCTCTCCGGCTTGATAGGTTTCAACTTTGTGAACCTCGGTGTCGAAGTACAGGACGTGGACACACTGTGGGCGTTGGCCTTCGAGGATCGAGCAGACCTCAGCCTCAAAGAGACGCAACAACCGGCCATTCACCGAGCCTGAACAATCGACAGCGATGGCAATCACTCCGACTCCCTCTCGCACAACTCCAGGCAGATAGAGTCCGTTCCAGATGTGGCGGCGGTTGGGCCGCATCCAACTCGAATCGGCAGGGATTGTATCGGACCAGAGCCGACGCAATAGTTCGCGCCAGTCCACCGTTGCCTCTGCGGCTCCTTCGAGAGTGCGGGCCAGACCTGCGGGAGTCTTGCCGGCTTGCTTTGAGAGCGTGACAGCCTGGTTGACGGCAACACTCCACTCTCGCGCCTGCTCTTCAATGCTCGGTATCTCTTCGTCCGGTAAAGGTGCATCCAGGACCTGGCCGATGCCGCCCTCCGTTTCTGGTACAGTTGGCTCATCGGTACTGTCTTGCTTTTCTGGCGTTTCGCCCGCGCCAGTTCCGGCACCGGCATCTGAACTGTTCTGGCCGCCAGACTGCGGCTGTGCTTCTGCATCGCGCAGGTTGTAAATCTGTTCTGCGCTCATGCCGCGAAAGCGGTGATCGACAAGAACACAATCCGGGAGACTGAGACCCGCGTCGAGCAGCAGCGGATTGATGGCGTAATCGCACGCCTCATTCCACCGCTTTGGATCGCGCCCGGAACGCCGCACATGATGCTGGAGCGCGGGGTGCATGACCTCGTGGGCCAACACCCCTGCCAGTGTTGCTGAGTTCAGCGTATCGACGAACTCAGGGTTGTAGTAGAGCGACACGCCATCGGTCGCCATGGTTGGAATCGACCGCTGCTCTCGCCCCTTCAAGCGAAACAAGAGCGAGCCGAAGAACGGATGATCGAGCAATAAAGTAGTCCGTGCCTTCTGAATGCGAATGGATGCTGGTGTCTCGTGTCTCATGCCGCCGCAGGCACCTCCATATACGCAGACATACGGGAGAGGATGTCATCGACCGTTGGAGCGTCTGGTGCCTCCTCCGGCACACTGGCTTCGCGATCACGCAGAACGCTGTCGATCTCAGCAACGATCTCCGCGGCGTCGTTTGCCGTGGCCACGCGCAGCAGGTCGTGCTTCTTGAGGTCCTGCGCCGTGAAGCCGCACAGCCGCTGCCTGATCTGATCGGCGAAGCGGTTCAGATCTGCGTCACCATTCACGTTCAGGCGCGGCAGCAACTCCACCAGATCGAAGACATTTGTGACCATCGTCGCGTGGAAACGGGACTCCGGCTCATTCAAGCGGTCCACCATGTGCGAAACCACGTCTCTGAGCCGCTTCCACAAATCTTCGGTGCCGCGCGTCAGGGACTCGCGAACATTGGCGTCGATCTCGCGGGCCACGCGCGCCTGCTCCTCGGCCGACATCTGCACGCGAAAGTCGTTGCCGGTCGGGATGGGAAGGATCTCCAGCTTCACGCCGAACTTCTTGCGCAGCTTGTCGGCGGCGGGATAGTCTTCCTCACGAAACAGGCCGTTCAACTCCGGGCGCACCTGCTCGATGTACTGCGGATAGACCTGAAGAAAGCTCTCCACGCCCTGCTCAAAGCTGGCTTCGAACTCGCGCATCCGAGCCGTCAGATCGAAGTAGAGGTTCGACGGCAACAGGCGGAATCCTTCGTCGGACCACGGCAAAGTGATCTTGTAGAAGTACTGCCGAACCTGCCCAGCCAGAGTCCGCAGTTCATCAAGTTTGTCGGCACCACGTAGCAACTGCTTGTTGTACCGGCCCGCGCCCTGGTGCGCTCCGTGCTGGTCGGCAACGTCGCGGCTGATCTTGCGGTCGTGTTTGATGGCCGTCCAAATGCTGATGTGGACGGCGGCGAGCATGGCTCGTTCAGTAATCATCGAATGGCCTCCTGTAGCACACCGAAGCGAACAAACTCCGGCGTGTGGGTGATGGCGGTGTCCCGCGCCGCCGCGTCGCGCATAGCCATGACGCGCATTTCGGTTGGCATACGGTCCAGATACTTCAGTCCTCTGGCCACGGAATTGTCTGTCATGGCCCGGCCCAGCGCCGTGGCAATTGCGATCTGCGCCGAGGTCTCCGCCGGTAGCGGAGCCGTCTCCGGGTTGAGCAGAATCTCGTCAATCGACGGCAACTGCCGGAAGAGCCGGAGGAATGCAATCAACTCCGCCGCCGCCGCAGGCCCAACCGTGCCGTCGAGCAACTGCGCCTCGAACTCGCTCGCCCCGGAAAGGAACGTGGTCTTCTGCCGGTTAGCTATGCCGCGCAGGACATTCGAGGCCATCTCCCAGGAGCGGGGTGTAGGCCAGGCATTGGCATCCGATGTCGCATCGGCGGTGTGCAGTAGATCCGGCTTGAAGCGCAGAAACGCGATGATCTCCGGCCGCACGCCCGCGCTAACAGCCCACTTGCACCAGTCGTTGAGGTCGGCTTCAAGTTCCAGATGAACGAAACGATTTCTGAGTGGCCGCGGCATCGAAAAATGCACACCCCGCTCCGACGCCGGGTTGCCTGCGGCGATTACCACCCAGCCGTCTGGAAGCACGTATTCGCCCAGTTTGCGGTCGAGCACCAACTGGTAGCACCCGGCCTGCGTCATCTGCGGCGCCGAGGTCAGTTCATCGAGAAAGAGAATGCCTTTCCCTGTGGTGGGCAGGAATTTGGGTGGCACCCATTCGGTTTGGTCTGCTTTGATTCTGGGCAACCCCCGCAGATCGACCGGATCGAGTTGCACGGCGCGAACATCAAGGAACTCAAAGTCGAGATCGTCCGCGACTTGAGCCACGATCTGCGATTTGCCGACGCCGCACGCGCCCCAGATATGCAGAGGCACACGTTCGCCGATCAGCGCATGAAGCGCCTCATACAGCTTGGATGGTTTCATTTGGATTCACCTCAGGCGGAATACTGGTTCAGGCGTGAAGAATGGGTGGTTGGCCAACCATTCTGGAATGCGTTGGATTACCATGCTGGCCGCTTTGGGGCGTAACAGCAATGACGATATAAACTGATTGCTAATGAATTTATCAAGGGATCAGCAAATCGAGACGCTTCTGGCCGCGCTCAAGGCGGCCCTTGAGAACGAGAACAGGTGGATGGAAATCTCCGCCGACTTCTCAACTGATCCTGAACGGATGGAGCAGTGGTCGAGCACCGCGAAACTCAGAAGGCTCGAAGTCGAGCGGATTGAGGCGCTTTTGGCCGGTGCGCCGGAGCCTACTAGCTTGGCGCAACCAGTGCGCAGTGAGACGGTCGAAGCGAAAAACAGAATGGGAGAGACGGCATGAACGAAGCGGAAATGAAAGCAGAGTTGGAGCGCCTGCGGGCAGAAAACGAAAAGCTCAAGAGCAAGGATTCAGCAGGGTTGAGTCTCAAGGTCAGCGAGAAAGGTGCCGTATCCCTCTACGGAATGGGCCGTTTCCCCGTCACCCTCTACAAGGAGCAGTGGCTTCGTATTCTTGCCAGCGCTCCTGTAATCGAAGCATTCATCCACGAAAACGACAGCAAACTCAAGACCAAGGAGTAGCTCCCCGAGCGGTATGGGGATTTTGCATCATTCCAGATTTCATTCTGTCCACAAGGGGATCTCCCGATATTAATCCGATAGCGACTATACCCTCATGCCACAATGTTGTTTAACAAGCGCATCTATAAGAAAATAGGACTGTTAATCTGATATTGGCTCGTCCCGAAATTATTTCGTACGACTTTTACACTGGCGATGAACCGTAACCAAGCTGAGATCAGCTATATCCTGTTGTTGGAACGCTATTGTTGCCGTGACCATACTGGCAGTGGTTGATGGAGGGTGCGTGTCGAAGCGAGGAAGTCGAATACCGAAGAAGCTGAAGAATGATGCAATCTTAGAAGCCATCTTCGAATTGCGCTTTGAAACTACCACGAAGTCGGAGTTTCTTGTGGTCAAACTCGCGGAACATGAGCCGTGGCGGCACTTCATTCAATCTCGACTGCCCGCATACAGCTTCCCTGAGCCAGTCAGACAACTCGATCCAAATCTCCGTTTTTTACCTATATTTGAACTTCTGGAACCGACAAACCAGCGTTCAGTGAGGATCGGACCTAACGTCCTGTCTTATCATCTTAGAAGCCCGTACGACCGATGGGGGACGTTCAGCGAAGAACTCGCTGGCACTGTAAAGGCTCTCTTCGAAACAGCGGAAGCACCTTTGATTGACCGCCTGGGTTTACGTTACCTCAACGCCTTCACTCCGGAAAGCCATGGGATTAACAAGTTCTCAGAACTTGATATAAAGGTCTGTGTAGGAGGCTCCTCCGTGGACGATGGGGTTAACATAAATGTGATGTCGCGTCTGAGTGAAGACACCGTTTGCGCGGTGCGAGTCGCAACACCCGACTTTGTGCTGGGTTCCCTGCCTCCCACTACGAGCGTACTCGCTGACATAGATGTCTTCACACCGGAACATGTACAGATGAAAAACCAAGCCGATGTAATGAGATGGCTTGAAGCTGCTCGTTTGACGAAGAACATTGAGTTCTTTGCTCTCCTCACTGACAAAACAATTGATGATCTTGAGGAAAAGTGATGCAAACCATTACATCGCAAGCGACGACTGCAGTTATTCGGTTCATAGAAACAGGTCACCGTTATCTCTCGCCCATCCCTAATCCTCCGACGGTCGAACAGGAAAAACTAGCACACGTTGAGGGCGAGAAGAGCGCCAAGACGACGCGGGAGACGTACAATAATCTTTTTTACGAGTTCAAGACCTTGTCGTTCGATGCAGAATGGCTGAACGGGATACAGCAACGCATCATTGCGTCGGTTCCCACCGAAGGGTATCCAGTGAAGGGGAACACCGCTTGGCTAGATCAACAAGTCGCTCGCGCAGCACTTGAATTCTTCAAAAGCACCTCGACCGTGCTCCCAGGCGAACCGTATATTTACTCTTCTGGAGCGGGGGACTTAGTCGCCGAGTTTTCGGCACTTCGGGGAAAGATGACCTGTCTAATCTCATCGAAATTCGTGTTGCTTTACGCCATCGCGGGAGATGAAGTTATCGAGAAAGCGTTCCTGCGAGGCCAGGTGAACGCGGACAAGTTGAGATCTGAGATTCTAGCAGTAAGAAACCTGTTGAGTGAGACCCCGAATGCAAGTTTGGCTGCCGAGTCCTAAGGAGAATGTTGGTCCCAAGGAATCCTTGGGCAGAAGACTTTTCGACCGACCCAAGCTCATTGGGGCGATTGGGCAGAAGGAGGTACCGTCTCTGGATTATCGGGACTTCGAGGATAGTGGTGACGGTAAGGTCTCACTTGACCGTCTGGGGAGATACGGACCTGAGAAACCCGTCCTCAATTACTTGGCCCTGCGGGCCCACGCGGCAGGGGAAAGACGCAAGCCCTCACTCGAATTCAACGGCTGGGTATCCATTCAAAAGCAAAAACTCGTAGGGTCGAAGAAGATGCAGATCGACGTGGTTTCTTCGCCTGAGGAACGGGAAGAGCTAACGGAGATCGAAAAAAATATTTATCATTCACATGTGGAGGCCACGCCCCCCGCCACATTAGTCGAAGGAAACCCGTTCTTTCTCTATTTTCTCGCCCTTCATTTGAAGATGATGTTTGAGAAGCATGGAACCATATTGGGAACGCCGCCAGTCCAGCATCATGAGGCAGGTCAAACAAGTGGCAAGGTGGACGGAATATCTGGATAAGAGACTTGCTGCACCATCCTTTTGGAAAAGCCACATAGAATTTTTATCTGAAAACAGAAAACTTGTACAAATTCATTACGGCAAATTGGCCAGTGCTTGCTGATCTGCATGGGTAAGATCCTGGGTTTACGCCAACAGCCCTTTGCGCTCATTATCAGCACTATCGGCATTTCCCCACAGGTTCCGACGCATGGCTAGCTATCCGAATCCCTCTTAAAGAAAGGAATGGCGGCCGTCAGGCTGCGTCATCCAGTTCTTCGAATTCTTCTGGTTCCTCGTCATCGTCGACTTCTGCAAATCCGGGGTCATCTTCCGGTTCGGCTGGCATAGTTGTGGGAGTAGTCGCTGGTGTCGGCATATCGAAGAGGCTTGCGGGCTTCTGCGGTGCGGGCTTCGTTGGCTCGGCAGGCTTGGCTGCGGGGACATTCTGCGTGACTTCCGCCTTCGCAGTAGTCGCCTTGGTAGGCGTTTTGGAGTTCGCGCGCGCCTCTGCCTGAGCCGCCTTGGATGCCGCATCCATCTCGGCCTTCGCCTTCTCCAGGGTATTCTTCATCTGGAGATGGGAGCCGACGAAACTGATGATGGTCGTGGACAACTCGGCATCGAGATCCTCGGCAGTGCCGGTAACGCTGAGTGGCGTGGTGAGAGCGTCATTGTCGCCGTCTTTGAGTTTCTTCGGCACAATGTTCACCCGAATCTGATCTGCATCGACAAGCGTGACCGTCAGCAATACAGCACGATCCCGCAGCACAGGAAGAAGTTCTTTGAACATGAATAGTTCTCCTCATGGATTTTGACTTTCAGTTGGTAAACCCTTTCTTTTGGGCTCCTTGATTTCTGGATCATCCCAGCGCGCGGTGTAACGCTCCCCGAGCGCCAGGTTTTCCAGATAATGCTTTGAATCGTTCTCTCGCTGCCACAGTAGGCGGTAGAGCGTATCTACGGCAGACTTCATGATGGCCTTCATTTCCAAGTCAGAGATATGAGATACAGCCGGATTGCCGCTGCAAACAGTGCACAGTTTTCCCGCGTGCAAGGCTTCAATGGGGCCGTTTCGAAAGGCTAATGCGACTATCGCTTTTGCTTCCAGTGCGAGAGTATGGTCGAGAGTCATCTTCATGGAGAGCCTCCAATACCCTCCAACCATACGCCCAGGGCGGGAATGAAACATCAATTCATCTTGAATCGCGTTTGCGCGAACCGGCCCCGCCTTTTCGTCTTCGACCAGAGTTGCGGATCAACCGGCAAAGCGCTCATTTGGCCACTCTGCGCATTGAAGAATCCGCCGTGGTGCGATAGCTTTCCATAGCGGAAGAGACGGGCCAGCATGGCGAGCGCGCTCGACGCCAAAGTCTGATTGATGAACGGCTCTTGCCGGTCTAGCGCCTCGACTGCAGAGCAACTGGGCAGTGGGTCTTCACCAGCCTTAGCGTCGATGATCTCGGGGTACAGCTCACTGACCGTACGCAGCCGGCCGGCCTTCCTGCGATTGCGCGAGTTCAAAGGCTGGCCGAGAACGAACTGGCCGCTGGCGGCATTGTTGCCGAGATCGAGCCAGTAGGCTGCGCGGCATCGTCTTTTGGTCAACGCACGCGCAATTACGCTTCGCGCCGCACGTGTGTCCACGCAGCCAATCAGTAGATCGATGGACCGGTCATTGATCCGGTCGAATGTCTGCTCATCGAAGTAAGTCGGTTCGGCCCTCCACCGCATTCCCCAGAAGAGATTGATGCGATTGATGAGGACGGTCGCCTTGTTCTGCCCGATGTCGGAGACCGAGAATGGCTGGCGCACACAATTCGTCTCCGAGACCATGTCGGCATCCATCATGACCACTTCGAGTCCCGATGACCGGCCCCAGACCCGCATTGCCTGGTCGAGATAGGGCAGGCCCATGACGATGGCGCTGCCGGTTCCGCCCGCGCCGACGATCAGTATGCGCACCGGTTTCTGGCCCAACAGGTCGCTTGGAAGCGTGTGCTCGATGCGCATATCAGCCTCTCTCTCCGCGCACGAACTGCACAAGCGTCTGCGGAAGGGTGATGAGTGTTTCGACTGGGAATTTCTCTCGCTTGCCGGTCAGGCCACTCCACAGCCCATCGAATCCGCCCTCATGGCGCGTGAGGCGGCCAAGGTTGGCGTGGGTAAAGGCGCTCTCGTAGAAGCCGCACTCCCACGCCGGAATCGACGCAACAGACGCGCTGTCCGGGCGTCGCATCGTGCCGGTGCAGACGCGCCCATCGTCCGAGAGATTCCAGAAGGGCGCGACGGCAAGTTTCGTTGAACTATCGGGCCGCTTGTTCCCAGCGAGCGCGCGAATGTTGAGCTCTCCATTCGAGACCCGCCAGACCAAAGGTGGCTGCGGAAAGATACAACCATTCAACTCCGCGGCCTTGCCTTCGGGGTTCTCGTAGAACATCTGGCGGCGCCGCGCTGGAGTCCACCAGACGATCATGCGATCCGCCTTGGCAAGAACGTTGGCTGGCAGCACCTCGGCCTGCACGCTGCCACTGAGGGATCGCGTCAGAGACTCAATGAATGCTACGGTGAGCGGTTGCGCGGGACCGAGCGTGGGCGGCGCGTCCTTACGGGCAGTCACATCGTGGCGGGTTATGAAACTGCTCTGCCGGTCGCGATAAATCAGCAGCGCCTCATGCAGCTCGAAGCGATGGTTCTCCCCGATTGATAAATGTACCTGCATCGCGCTTCTCCCATTCCTGAATTTCCTCGACCAATTCAAAAAGCGCGCAGTTGAGCGCGATGAAACGATCCACGATCCGAATAGCCTGCCGAACCTGCTCAGGCTCGCGCGGTGAAAAGACAAAGCACACGGCTGGCTCTGCGGTGCCCTCCATCATGGACTGGCCCTCTTCGTCAAAGCAGGCGGTGATGGCGTCATGCTCTTTGAATGCAACAAGCAATGACGGCAGGGGAGGATCGTCGTAGTAGCCGGATTCGAGGTACCCCCGCGACTGCTTGAGCGGAAGCCGCGAAAGGCGCTGAATGCGCCGCAACCGCTCAAACCAGGAACGGAATTTGCCATTGCGAAACCTGTGCAAGAGATAGCGGTCACGCGCTTTCCAATCGGGACATTCGCGTTTCTGCGTCTTTCGGATACATTCCGGAAGCGCCTTCTCCACTTCTGGAAACTCATATTGCCCTTGATTCTCTGCATCGTCTTCGGCGGCATAATCGCGCATCCGCTCTTCGTACATCAGCGCATTGTCGTGGTTGTAGATCCACATCACGCGATAGAGTGCGAAGGTCAGCGCCCAATAGAACGCTGCACCGAGCCCCTCGGCCTCCGCTTCCAGCGCATCAAGCGCCGGCCCTATCCTGAAGTACCCCGATCCGCCACACTCGACGGTGACAACCAGTTGCCCGCTTTCGAGTTCCACATCGCTCCCAGACCGGCCGAGTTGATCGCTCACTTCAAGGTGATACTCGACATTGCGTTGCAGCAGATCGCCGCGCTCGGTGCCAATCGCACTCATCATGGCGTGCTGCGCGAATGCAAGCACGTTGCCGCCAGATTTCTTCCAAGTCTCCGCAGTGCCCAATCCCTCTCGCACCAGTGCGGCGCAAAGTTCATAGACAAGTTCAGCATTGACCTCATGGTTATAGTCGGCGCGCACACCGGCGAGCGATGGCAATGCCTGTCCGAAGGCTGGTGCGAGCGTCGCTATCCCAATGGAGGAAGTAGTTCTTGCGGCGTCGGGAGCCGATAACTTCCCGGTGCCACATATTTCCTGATTGCCTCTGAGACGGCTTGTGCGAGATCGCAGGATTCTTTGCATTGAAGATGCCTCGCCAGGATCAGGTTGGCTTCCGGTGGCGGTTCCGCGGCCTTCTTGAGAAACAACGCCACCAGTTCTTCTTGCGACAATGCGGGCGTGGGCACGGCTCACCCCTTCGATCCGATCGCGCGACTGAAGGTGTAACGCAGCGTGGTCCCGGTGTCCTCCGGGCCGGTGAGAGTCGCGGTCGCAAGTTCCGGATATGAAGGAACCAGCAAATCGCGAACTTCTTCGACGCTCATCTGCGGCGCCGGATCGGGAATGCGAACACCGTTGTAGTTGAACTCTCGCAACAGAACCTGTGCTTGGAGTTTGGACATTGCAGTTTGTCTCCTTGTCTGCGGATTTCAAGATGAATCGATGTTGTGGTTAGAAGAGGCTGGCTTGCACGGGCATTCTTGCCCTGGCTACTTCCTGCGCGGCTGATGATGGAATCGTCGGGGCCGAGTCGGCATCTGGCTGATGGCTGACTACCGTTCGATACTTCGCTTCAAGCCGCTTGAGCGTCTCCATCTCGCCGGAACGCACAGCCTCGGCAGCGCGCAGTTCATACCGAGCAAGGTAGTTGCGCTTGCGAATCTCTTGCTGGATGGCGCGCTCAACGTCGCAAAACGTGTATTCTGGATCGCCCCAGCACGGCCAAGCGAGTGTATGGCGCAAGAATCGCAGGCGGTCGGCATCCGATGTGAACCATGTCGCGTAGAACCTCGCGGCATCGTAATAAGCAATATGCGAGAAACACATTGAAAGGCGGTTGTAAAAGCTCTTGGAGAAGACTGTCTGCGCCCACTCTGACTCGATGAAGTGCAAGAAAGTGTTACCGAAATCAGCTTTATCCTGAGCTGATGAAAACTTCGTCGGCACAAACTCAGAGGGATGAAACGGTCCTTTCGGCATGGAAAGTCTCCATGCAACAGAGAGGGCCAGCTCTCGCTGACCCTCTGTGTTGCCTTTGATTGCACACCGGCTAACGCCGGTATCCCTGGAACGATTCTCCTATTGGCTACGCTACCACCGTTCGCAACCATTGGGAAGTATTCGATCAACAGAATCCAGGGAGACAACCTCAGCCGAAGAGGGAGAGCTGGACGGCTGGTTCTGAGCCCGTGGACCAAGGCGAAGGCTTCTTCCGTACCTTTGCACTCGTTGGGGGATCAACAAGATGAATGCCAGCGCGTTCGGCTGCTGGACCAATCGGTTCGGTGACAGACAAGTCGAAGACAGGATTGTCGTCTTCCGCAACCTTCAACACAGGCGGCTGCGGCAGCACTCGCTCCCGCTCTCTCTCTAACTCACGCCACATCTGATCTGCACTTGCCCCGACTCCGGCCTTCTCAACCAACTCGCGCGCCATGGCGCTCATCAGGTCTTCGTCAGTGTCGAGTGATTGCAGACCTTCACCAGAGAACTTGCCCTCCATCATCAGCGCGACGAGCATCTTCTTGCCCATCAAACGGAGGCAGGTCTCCTGCATCGTCCCCGTATAGGTGACGAACTTCACGCGCACCGCATTACGCTGGCCGATGCGCCAGGAGCGCCTACTGGCCTGGCGCAACGTATGCAGCGAGTAGCCGGTCTCGTAGAAATAGAGCGTCGGAAAGGCCAACAGGTCGAGTCCCGTCTCCACCAACTTCGGGTGGCAGATCACGACTTCAACCCCGCCCTTCAACTGCCGCTCATACCAATCCTCACGCTTATCCGTGGCAACCGAAGAGCGTAGAACGGCAACCCGGAATCCAGCCTGTCTGAGCACCGTCTCCAACCGCAGCGTGACATCTTTCTCGCCCGTGTAGGTCGCATAGACCTGGCAGCGCCGCCCCTGCCTGAGTTCTTCACGCACGTCGACGATGAGCGCCCGCTCCTTCGCGTAGAGGCCGTCTTCCTTGAGGTTTTGGGGTGTCGTCACCAGGAACTTCACATACTCTTTGGTCTCCGGGTCGAAGGCCCGCGCCCAGATGTCCTCGAAGCCGTAAGGGTGGTCGGGATAGAGCAGCAACGTGTTGAGCAGAATGCTCATCAGACTCTTGTTGCCGCGATGCGCTCGGATCGCAGCTCTGATGTCCTCTTCGAGTTCTTCGTAGGCTTTGGCAAGTTCCTCGTCCATCTCGACCGAAAGTACGCTTTCGTCGTAGCGCGGCAGGTTATCCGCAATGTCTTCGAGCGAAAGAAACGCCGTCGTATTCATCAGAAACTTGCCGAACAGCAGCGGCGATGCGCCCGGCTTCTTCAAAACTTGGATCGTCTTCTTCGTTGCCCGCGAGCAGGCGTTGTCCGTGGCCCGCACCTTCTCAATGGTTTCAAGCACACCATACTGCTGCTGAAAGTCGCGTCGTCCCTGGCCGCCATAGGCAAAACCCTCGCCGGCCATCGTGCGCGGCTCCATGCGATAGAAGATGTTGAAAAGATCGTCCGCATAGCCGCCCATCAAAGTTCCGGTGAGAGCGATTAGCCTCTTTGCCGCACGTCCCAATACGCCGAGACCATTACCCTGGGCCGTGTCGCCAGCCAACTGGTGCAGTTCATCCGCGATGGCAAAGTCGAACCATCCGCCCATATACCGGCCGATATACTCAATCGGCGCCATACGCTGAATGCGTTCGCGGTCGGCCTGCCAGAGTGCCGAATAGCGCGTCGTTCCCCCTTGTGGCAGAGTCAGCAATTCAAAGAGCTTGATCTTATCGACGAAGTCGAGGTGGGTGAGTTTCTGCCGCTCCGAGTCCAGGATTGCAGCGCCGGTGTCGGGATTGATGATGCCCCCAAGGTTCGGTCCGGATTTCGCTTTGAGGTAAACGTGCTCCCAGTAGTAGCCCAGCTTCCCCTTGTCCTTGCCGGTAATAAAGAAGGCAGGGCCGGAGCAACGCTTGCCCCACTCCTTGCGACCCATGCGCCTCAACTCGGCGAGCGACAGGCGCATCCCCTCGTACACAATCTTGCCCTTGCGCAGCTTGACTTCGCAGATGCCGTGCGGTTTTTTGGGATCGCCTCCGTTACGCATATCCTCGATCAGAAATGTTCTGGCGCGCGGCACAGTCAGCAGAGCCTCACGCGCCCACTTGTGCGTGATGTGCGAAGGACACATCACCAACGTGGTGCTTGGCCGTCCCTCCGCCAGCACATGGATCGTGCCCAACGCCATATACGTCTTGCCAGCCCCGCATTCAGCGACGATCCGCGCCGCCTTGGCTTTGCGCAGGTACTTGGCCGTGCCGGTGATCGCGAGTGCCTGTGCGGGAAGAGCCCTGCGCAAAAGCGTTGCAATGCGCGGCGCGACAGGATCTTTCGTGCCCTGAAGCGGAGGATAGGTTTCGAGAATGCGGGTGCCCAACTCATGGGCATGTGCCCTGAGGTACGAGAAGGTGGATTCCATCGAGACACCTCATGGAATATGGGTTGGTTGGTTTTTATGCAGGCATTGCAGACTACGCAGTGGGCTACGACACGGACCCCGGCAGCAACTCAGTTTCCTGATCGCCTACAAGCCGGAATGTCTATTTGATTTGAGGCGTGTCAATCGGAGCAAGAAACGGCACACTGATTGAGAGGAACCTCAGGAGACTGTTAAAGTTGCCAATCCCGGCCGTGATGAAAGAGGATTATCACGCTTACAAGATGAGCGCGATTGGAACTCAAGAACAGAGGGCTCTCGTAAGCTGATGCCGCTCATATTTGGACGCCTGCAGCTCGAAATAGCTGAAGCATCCGCCCAAGCTCCGTGCCAGCGAGCGTGGTCTTGAGCTTGCCATCGACCTCTTTCAACATTTCATGAAGAGTAATTACCTTGATCGGATTGTTGGCCATTGCTTTGCAAAAAGGTGGATGATTCTCCCATAGGTTGCGATCTCCGACAATCTTCGTTACCGCGGTGACATAGGTGAATTTGCTCTGGCCTGTCGTCTCGTCAATGGCGGCGATGAACGCTTCTGACCACTTTGGGCGGGCTAGTTCACGAAAGCCCTTCCATGCTTCTCTGCCAGCAACGATTTTGTCCTGCGTTATCTCACTAATCTTGCTTGAAGGATTGAAGCCTGCCTGCCAGCTTTTGCAGCTCACTGCCCAGACACGATCTGCACCTTGGAGGAGTGGGTTGAAGCCGAGGACGTCAATATCGCTGTGGTTGGAATCAAGCTTGTGGTCGAAATCGGTGTGGTCTTTTCTGGGTAGGAACTTAACATTATGACGCACGAAATAGCCTCGGTGGATAAGGAACTCCTCCACAAGCTGCTCAAGAATGTCTTCCTTCGCCGCCATATGCAATACTCTCCAATATCCTCAGCGATGGCCCCTCAGCATTCATAGTATAGCGGTGGAGCTGGGTCAGAGGTGGCTTGACTCCTTTCGGGATCGCGAAGGAGTGACGGGCTGTTATGCCGTCCGGGAGCATCTAGGCCACATAATTGGCCCGTTGTTTACCGGAAAGCCCAAAACCTGAGACTTCAAGCCTTCCCCTATCCACTCAAGCACTTCTTCCGTCGTTGCAGAAATCAGCACCGGTTGGCAACCAATGCCATCGAGCGGCTTGATGCGCTCTTCCGCCTCGATAACGCCGAGAATGTGATCGGCCCACGATGGTTTAGCAGGCAACCCGAGAAAGCTCACCAGTGTCGCCCAGGCCTGATCGCGCTGGTATCCCAGCAGGATTGTCTGCCCTACGCCGCCATTGGTATACAGTGCTTCCGAGACAGCCACCAAATGCCGCACGGGATGCTTTCGGTCCTGCAAGCTCACAGCTCCCTTGTAGCAGGAGGAGTGTTCGCCGAGTGAGACTTCCTTCACTTCGCCGTCCGGGAAAGTCAGCGTGAACGTGGCCTTCTCATGAACCGCCGCCGTGATCGCGCCCACGTCGGAGTCGTTGCCAAAGACGCTGATCAGGTGCGCCTGTTCGTCTTCGCCCACGTAACGGTCCACCCGCAACCGTATTCGCGTCGAGGTCTTCTCCGTCATGCGATGATACTCAAGCAACCCGAGCCTCAGGTGCGCATTCTGCATCTTCCTCTCCTTCCGGCTTCGCCGGCGTTTCGGTCAGCTTCAAGGTCCTTCCGTCGGCATAGACCAATCGCAGTTCGTTCGTCCAGCGTTCGCGGTGATGGATGATCTGCTCATCGCCGTCTTCTTCTACAAATGTGGTCACGTGCTTGACCGATCTCCATCGTGCGATGTGCCGGTCATCGCCCTGGCCGAAGACCCCATTCAGCAGGCCCGCCGTGCAGAGCAACCCCACATGGCCGCCATGCAGCGGCGTAATCGGACGGCCCGTGGCTACATCCTCGCGCGGCATCAGAAACGGCAACGTCTGCTTCCATGCGCCTGACAGCGGAAGCAAGTCTTCCAGCAGGTCATACGGCAGGCCGCGGTAACTCAACGCTGCCTCTCCTGTTTGAGGCACGAAATATGGTTCGCACGCACCCGGCACCAACTCCGGCAACGCGTGAAAACTGCCATACGGGCTGATGCGCTGAAGTTGCCGTCGCGCCTCCTCGACGGCCACGCCCCGCACATTGCGACGAACACCAAGCACCGCGATCTGCCGGAAGCGTACCGACTCTTCATCGGTCATGCGAAAGATATTCAGTCGGGCGAAATGTGAGCTGAGAACCCCGGCGCACTCGTGCAGGCGCTCGAACGGAATGACCAACACGAGCACGCCCTCCATCACCAGCCAGCGGAAGGTGTGTTCCAGAAACAGCCGCTCCATGCGGCTGTTGCCAACTGAGCCGATCTCGGAATCGTAAGGCGGATTCAGGTACAGCAGCGAGAAGGACTCCGGCTTGGCCACTGCGTCAAACGTATTACCTTGGATCGTCTCGATGCCCTTGGCGCTTGCGGCCAGTGCCCGCTCGGCATCGAGTTCCACGCCATAGCGGCGCACGTCTGCGCCGTGGGTAATCAGGTTGAGCGCCACGCCTTGCCCCACGCAAGGATCGACCACCGAGGCCGCTCCTGTGAAGCTGAGAAGTTGACGAAGATTGGTGCCTTCGCCCACTGGGAGCGGATAGAAGCCCATCTTAAGTTTCGCGACACTCCTGGCCATCGAGCCTCCTTTCTGTTGGGTTTTGCTTTGTGATTTAGAGCATATTTTGACCCGACAATAAAGCATATTTTGGCCGCGCCAGAATGACCCGCTCGCGGGAATCGGTCGACGAGCCACGGGAATCCCAAGTTGGCAGAGATGGAATGAGTTCCGCTGAGTGACTATGGCGGAGATAAGCGGCAATCGACGTGCTTGTTGGAGCGCGGCACGTCCATTTAGCCAATGATTTTTCAACGGCCAAGTTGCTTGAATCTAAGTACGACGCTTTTCTTCAGGGGGCAGCCTCGTGCTGTCCGGCCGGAGTGGATTTTGGGGGATTGGCCTTATGCTGGAGCCGACGCTACGGCAGGCTCGCGCTGCGCAATGGCTGCAATCTGATGGAGCATCCCTTTGAAGATGCAGTAATGGATCGGGTATAGCGCGTACCAATAAAGAAGCCCGCTGAGTCCGGCTGGATCGAAGATTGCGGTTTGCCGAATTACCGAGCCATGGTTGGTTGGTTCAACTTCAAACTGAAGCCACGCACGACCCGGCACTTTCATCTCCGCCACGAGGTTCAACCTGCGGTTCGGTTCAAGACTCTCGACGCGCCAGAAATCAAGAGCATCGCCAGCTATCAGCGCGTGAGGATCACGGCGACCCCGGCGGAGTCCCACGCCACCCACAAGAAGATCGAAGAATCCGCGAATCTGCCACAGAAAACTGGCAAAGTACCATCCGTTCGAACCTCCAATCCGCTGGATGGGAGCAAAGGCCAAGGCGGGTGGGACGGAAACGTACGCGGTCCGGGAATCGACGAGCCTGGTCCCGAACCGAACACCGCCCCAGGACGCGGGTTTGCCGCTGGACGAGAGCGCGTCGGACCAGAAAGTCGCAGCAAACTCCAGGTTTTCGTGGTGAAGGGCTCTCTCGATAGCCTTTCTCAACCCCATTGGCCGAATGTTGAAAGCGGCTAGCGCCGACTGATCACGGACGAGCGTCGGGTTCCTCATGCTCTCGATGAGCTTGCGGCCAACGCGCGCATAGATGGGAGTGACCAGGCCCAACCACAGACTCGACAAATGCGGCGTCAGGACGGGCACCGGGATCATCCATCGCCGCAGTCCGCATTGACGTGCGTACTCCTGCATGATTTCGCCATAGCTCACCTGGTCGGGACCACCGATCTCAAAGACTGTGGACTCTTCAAGAGGCAGGCTCAGCGCGGCCACAAGATAGGCGACTACATCTTCAATTGCAATCGGCTGGGCTTTAACCGCGACCCATCGCGGGCAGATCATGACTGGCAAGCGTTGTACCAGAGCACGAATCATCTCAAACGAAAGGCTTCCGGAGCCGATGACGATCGAGGCGCGAAACTCGATCGTCGGAATCGCCGAACTGCGCAGGATATCTGCCACCTCATGTCGGCTCCGCAGATGTGCCGATAGCGCCTGATTCTGATTTCCAAGACCGCCCAGGTAGACAATGCGCTTGACTCCCTGTTCACGAGCGGCGTCAGCAAAATTTTGTGCGGCTTGCCGGTCTTCTGCTTCGAACTGCCCTGTCGAACCCATGGAATGGACGAAGTAGTAAGCTGTTTGCACTCCGGCCATTGCCGGTCGAAGAGAAGCGCGATCCAGGCAATCGGCCTGAATCACTTGCGTAGAGGAAGAAACCCGCGGCCGAAGAAACTCAGGATGCCGGGCAAGACAGCGGACGGGCCTGCCTGCCGCTTCAAGCGCCCTAAGGAGGCGACCTCCGATATAACCCGAGGCTCCTGTTAGCAGCACGAGCGGCCGATGATCCGTACCCATTGGGAACCTCAATTGGCCTTGCAAAGTCCGAGTTGGCACAATCCTAGCATTGACTGTCTAATACACCCTGTACCAAACTGACCGGTAGGCCGTCATCGGCGATCTGCAACCTGGCGATAGTGCAGAGCGGGTTTTCCTAGGGTAGCTGTGCTCGCAATCCACTGGGAAGGCAAAGGCAGGATTGAGACTGGGACAAGGAGAATCTCATTGGTAATCCTTACCTGGTGCTACAGCCCGAGGCACCCAGCGAGATTCGTTCCATCTCAGCCAAGGTGCCATTCCCGTGGCTCGTCGGCCGATTCCCACCACCGAGTCATTCTGGCGCGGCCAAGATATGCTTTATTCCCGGCCAAATTATGCTTTATTTCACATGCTTGAGTTGATTTGGAACAATGCAAAGCTGCCAATGACGCCGCATGGCAAGGTTTGTGCCAACCAGCCGGTCTATCGCTTATCCTGCTTGGGGAGGTGCTGACCGCACCATGATGAAATCTATTCTTTTCGAGATCGATGCCCAGATTGCTCTTCTCAGGCAAGCCAAAGCACTTTTGAGTTCCGCAGGGACGACCGCAATCAAGCGCAAGCCGGGCAGGCCGTCCAAGACAGCAGCCATCGAGGTCCCGGTTTTCCAAAAAGCGAAGAAGCGTAAGAAGATGAGTGCAGAGGGACGCGAACGCGTCCGTCAAGCACAGATCAAGCGCTGGGCCGCAGTGAAGCAAGCCGCCAAGTCCACTACCGCTCCGTTGTCGAAGTCGAAGAAGAAAACCGCGAAGGCAACCGCCTGAATGACAGCGAGGGTGTGGTCACAAGACTCAACACAGCAATCCAGGAACTGGGAATTGCTGATGTCGCGGATTTTCGCTTGAGTCGCCCGGAACCCGGAAGTTTGGAGTTCCTTGGTATTAGCTGAGCGCATCCGCGATTTCGCGTCATTCCAGAATGCATCCTGGCGCAATCAGCGTTTACGGGGAGTAATCTCTTTCTGGCTAAGCATCCATCTCTCCCCGGTCCCCAACTGCGAGGGACCGGGGGCACCCGGCTTCGATCATTTTTTCTGATCCCCCGGTTCAAGCACAAACCGCAAGAACTCGACCCCCATATTCGTAATTGCGTTAGACCCACCCTGGGGAAACGGATCGGCAGGGCCGCCCAAGTTCGTAAATCCTCGGCTTCTCAGATCGGACATGATGTACCGGACGAGGTTGTCCTGGTTTGCCAGTTCGGGATGCAGAGCGGTAATTGCCTTTCCGTAGTCTCGAATGCCATTTGGGCTCGCGGAACCCCATAGAGCCTTCTGGCTTAAATCGCCAGCCCCCTTCCAAAGAACATTCAAAACCTTTATGTGCGACGCCGAGAATACCTCGACGGCGCCAACAAACACCTGCTGAAGCTCTTCAGATGGTCCCTTTCCCAAGGCAATGTTCAGTAATGCGTTTCGCAGATATTCCAGTTTGTCCTGCTGGTGAGTAGCCATTGCTGCCCGCGTAGCCTGCACTGCTGCGGAAACGAAGACTTCGTTGTGCTCCAGGTCTTCGAAATGAAAACCTGCGACCTGTTCTTCCATTCGCTTGAGACGCTCATAGAGGCCCTCCAGCCAGGCCTCCTTTCGCCTTTCGAGTGGTGGGGCCAGTAGCAGGGAGAACAGCTCCACTGCCGGTCCGCTGGCAATCGGGATCAGGGAGAGCATCGCCTTTGCGCCGGCATGGACGTAGTCGCCTGCCTGCCTCTTCGGAAGAGAATCTGAATCGTCGATCATATGGGAAACAGCATAGCCCATTCTTCACGCATGATAAAGGACAATGTCTTGCGAGGTGTGTGCGGTCCAGATCCGACTAGCATAATGAATGGGAGCCATCAAAATCTCGCTTTAAAACCTGGGATGACAAACCCCACAGTAAGAAAATCTGCCTGGATTCCGGTCTCGATCTCCGTCAAATTACTCACCGAGCCCGTTAAGGAACGATATGTCGCTTTTGCTCCTTCCGAAGAATCCCTTGGAAGAAGTGCACCTATGATGAGGGGATAGCCATAGGTGGTATCATTCCGGCAAATGTCAGAACGTGCAGAACTTCTTTTCAATCGGCTACAAAATGCGAAGGCAATCCGCGCCCTCATCGGGCAGGCGGAAGACGGCGATTTCGACTGTAAGGAATGGCATGGAGTGGACTCCATGAAGGCGAGCATTGCGAGGGCGGCGTGCGGGTTCGCCAATGCGACGGGCGGCGTGATCGTGGTGGGGATGACGGCTAAGTCTAGCGGGCCGAATACGCCCGACGTCGTTACCGGGGAAAAGCCTGTAGCTGACAGAGAAGCGGTCAAATCCGCAGTACTGGACATCATTCTGAAGCAAGTGGACCCCGGTGTCACGGGCGTTCGCGCTCATACCGTACCCGATAAGCCGAAGGCGAAATCCGGCTTCGTACTTCTATACATTCCCGAGATGGACGGTACCCCGCAACGATCGAGGCAAGATTGGCGCTTCTATGTGCGCATCGCTAGCGGTACCGTCCCGATGGAATATTTTCAGATTGCGGATCGGTTCGGAAGCAGGCCGCACCCGAAGTTGGAGTTGATCTTTGACGAACGACATACGGGACTCAACCCCTATCGGCAGCCAGAACGTAACTTCGTGCTGGGGTTGAAGAATACAGGTCGAAGCATCGCAAGGTTTCCAGCCGTGTGGTTCTTGCAAGGTGCTGTTCATCCCGATACGTTTGGTATTGATGGAAACACAAACTTTGGTTTGCCACGCAGACCGTCGGAAGATCCCCTGATAATATTTGCCGGTGGCGTTGACAATGTGATTTTTCCAGGGCAAGAACTAATAGTTGCGAAGTTGGCCCAGACCGGAACCAAGAGCGACCCTAAACCTAGACAGGTACACACCGAACCGCTAGTCACATGGGCCAGCGCAAAAACGCGCTACGTGTTCCCCGCATTCAACTTCACGTGCTCAATATCATGCGAGGGATGCCCAACAGAAGCAATAGAGAAAACCTTCGAAGCGACTGAGTTCATCAGCGATTTTTAGCGCATGCAGTAAAAGCCCAGCGCAACGTTACAGAGTCGGCGTGCCGAGATATTCCGCAAACGGGCTTCACGCATCTGACCTCAGGCGAGGTCTTATTTGTGCGAATCGACAATGCGCCCGCCGAAGGCAGATTGCTCCCGAAAAGTCGCCCAGTATTCAGAAATTCGGATTTCAACTGTGGCCAGCTCAATGCACTCATTGACCCTGGTTCTGTTTCCCAAAGTCCTCCAGCCCAATGCCGAAGTTCTCCGTGCCACCATCCCGCAAAGCCCGGAGCAGAGCCTTTTGTTCGGCGGCTTGGACCCAGCCTTCAAGGTCGCGCCCGCTCAATGTCTGATCCTTGGTTTGTTCCGCCAGCAGAACTGCGCCGTCGTTCAACGGAAAACCGATCTTCTTCCCGGCCAATAGATTCGCCAGCAGACGGATGCGGGCCTGATAGTCCGGCAATGGAATGATGAGCTTCTCCTGAAATCGGCTGCGAACTGCGGCATCGATTCGCTCGATATGATTGCTGGCTGCGACTAGGAAAACGTGGCTATCGTGGGCGCTGATGCCGTCCATCTCCTGGAGCAGTTGGCCGACGATCTCATCCGTCAACTGGTCATTTCCGCCCGCTGTCGCACGATCAGGTGCGATAACATCCAGCTCATCCAGAAACAGGATCGCAGGCGCACTGGACCGTGCGCGCTCGAAGAGCAGTTTCACCCGATTGCCGCTCTGGCCGAGATAGTTCGCCTTCACATCGGCTGTGGTGGCCGCAATAAATGTCAGCCCGCTTTCGTTGGCGAGCGTCCTGGCAACCTGCGTCTTGCCCACGCCAGATGGACCGGCCAACAATAGGCTCCGTGGAATCGAGACTCCCTGCGCCTGCCACTTCTCCGCGTCACGGAGCAGCGCGCAGACCAACTTGAGCCGGTCGAGAATCGCATCGTCGAGCACCAGTGTCTCCCAGCCGGCCTTGCGGTCCACCTTGGTATTGTGCGACTTTCTCGCCGCGCCGATGGCGTCCAGAAAATGCTCGTGCGTGGGTTCCGCGGGATACGCGACCGAGCGCACAGACTGCGCGAGTTGCTTGAGATCCCGGCCGCTCATTCCCTGGGCCAGTGCCGCGGCTTCCTCGGGAACCTCCACCGAGAGGCCCAGTGCTTTGACTTCCTGCGAAAGTATCTGGCGCCGATCTTCCATTCCGGGAAGTTGCAACTCTATCTCCCAGCCGAAGCGGGAGAGAATGGCGTCATCGAGCATGTCGCGCCGGTTTGTAGCGCCTATCACCCAGACATGCGCGTTCCCTCGGATGCCATCCCACTCGGCCAGAAATGCGTGGACGATGTCGGTGGCAAACGCATCTGTTTCGGCTGCGCCGCGCCGGCCAAGAATCCCTTCGCACTCGTCGATGAAAATGATCGCCGGCTGATGCTTTCGTGCCCGATCCCAAACCTCGCGAACACGTTTGCCGCTTGCCCCCACGGTCTGCTGCTTCAGGTCGGCCAGCGAAAGCATCTGAAAGTCGCATCCCATCATCTCTCGAAGCGTGCGGGCGACGAAAGTCTTGCCCGTGCCCGGAGGCCCAGTCAACAGCAAACCGCGCGGGGCAGCTGCGTCATTCCGCTCGAAAAGTTCTGCTCTGCGCAGGATGTCGAGCTTCTGGCGCTCGGGAATATGAACCTGGTGCCAGGTATCTGCCGCCTTTTCGATTCGCCGAGAAATCGCGGTGGCGCACGTCATCTGATTCTTCTTGTCCCAGCTTGCACGAAGCGCCGCGAATCTTTCCTCCGCAAACCGCAACTCATGTTGAAAGCCGACAAGCTGCCGGACAAAGGCTTTGGGCAGCGCTTCCTGCATATTCCAAGTGACACCATTCTTGGTGTAGGTGAAGGTTTTGAAATTCACATACGCGCCCGATGGAAGAATCATGAATAAGATATCGCTGCGCCAGTGAACAGCAACGATGGGCTTTCCCATCTCATATTCCTTGCCGTCATAGTCCGGCAAATCGACCACATCGTATTTGCCGGTCATTCCTGGAACGCGCACCACGTTCATTGGGTTTTGCGAAAGTGGTATCCACAGTTCGACCCGTGCATTTCTCAAGAACGCACGTCGGGCTTCGCGAATGAGTCCGAAGTGCCACCCCCACAATCGGCGCAAGGGCGCGCCCAGATCGTCCACGCTGCGCTTCAAATACTCGCGCAGAAAGGTTGTGTGATGGGTGCAGAAATAGTCCCAGGCGCGCTCGGCATCGACATCCGTGGAGGACTGTTGCAACTGGCCAACAGTCTCATCGCAGATTCGCTTGCGCGCTGCCCAGTATTGTTCCAATGCCGTGGTCATGGGGGAAGTCTCCACAACAATACCGTCATTGTAAGACGAAATGGCCGCAATATCGTCAGCCAAAATGGTCATGGTGCCTCCCGGACTGTCGGGGTTTGTCGATGGTTCACTCTTACGCTGCCCTGGCCAACCAGCCGTACCAGCTTGGAATAGACCTCCCAGCCGATACGGCTCCGGGGCTCGGGCTCGTTGGCGGTTGTGGGACGAACTCAGCTAGCGGCCAAACCGAGATATTGCCACAAAGGCCGCAGCAGCCTCCAACAGAATTCGAGACGCAGGCGCAACTCTCGCAGTAGACGGCCTCGTTGACCGGGATGCTTATGAGGCTGCGCTTCGGACGCAGGATGCTGATCTCTGCCATGATGCACCTCTCTGTGTGAACTGATTTTCTACGCCACTTGCTGGTCGGAGATGGCTTCGAGATCCGCGACCAGTTGCTTCAGCGTGGAAAGACTGGGCAGGTGCCTGGCTGAAGCGATATTCAGATTGCGCATGATCGCGGTGAACTGCGCGTCACCCGCCAGTTCAGCCAGCGCACGAAGCCGATCAAAGCCGCGTGTCGTTGCCTGCATCCACTCCACGACATTCTTCTGCCGTTCAGCATTCGGGATCGTCCGAGCGTCGCGGCTGTGGCCGGCCCGCCGCAGGATCTCTGCGTAGATGTGCTCGCCCAGCGCATTGCGGAAGCCTTCAATCTCGGCCGTCAGCTTGTGATCGACAGGGCCACGCGCATCGACGGCCTGGCCGTTTGCGGGAGCCATCGTCACTCCCGGTGGCAGCGCCCATGCCGGCAATACGGGGATTGCAACCGGTTCTCCGCGCTGATCCAAATGCACCCACGTTTCCTCGAAGCGGTAGAGATACCGCCCAAGGCCGAAGCAACTGCAAGCGCGCTTGAAGGCCTGCGCGTCCGCCGCGGTCACGGCGTTTTCCTTGTCCGCCCACTCTTCTCCGGTGCCTGTGTGGCTGCCCAGCCGATTGATTGTGACGGCGGTCGCAACCAACACCTTGCTGGTGACAATCACTTTGCCCTTGTCCACGCGAGTCAGTGACGGCACCGTGGAGATGGTGTACTCGCGCGTCCATCCCGCCGGCGTGAAGAGTTGGTTGAGCCTGTCTGTGTACGCTCGCGGATCGGCGAAGGGAAGGATCGCGCCAGACCGTCGATCATCCGATGTGCGCATCACACGCCATTTGATTTGAGCCGGATCGAATGGCTCTTCGAGTTGAGCGAAGAGTTTCTCCCGCTCCACTCCTGCGATTTTTGCTGCTATAGCCATAGTTCAACTCCTTCTGTGCTAAACCTCCAGTGGGCTTTCTGTTGAAACCAGACGCACCGAGAGCGCCCCGTAAGGCGCTCTCGGTGAATGTGTGAATACAGCGCAACCCAGCTTTAGTAGGGCACTTCTGATGCCTCAATCTCGTGCTCGGAGCTGAACTCTTGCGGTACGAAGCCGTTTCCATTGGCATAGTGCTCCGTTCCGTTCGAGCCGTTAGCGGCCGGCGCGTGCGACAACAGGCTGACCTCATGCACGACGACTTCGGTGCGAAACTTCCTCTGGCCTGACTCCCGATCCTCCCATGAGCGGGTGCGTAGTTCGCCCTCTACGAAGATTTGTGCACCCTTCCTGACATAGTCACGCAGGATCTCGCCGATCCGTTGAAAGCCAACCAGGTTGTGCCACTCGGTGCGCTCTTGCCACTCGCCTCGGCTATCTTTGTAACCATCGCTGGTCGCCAGCGTTAGATTGACCAGGGTTCCACTCCGCAAGATGTGGACCTCCGGATCTTTGCCGGCACGGCCCAGTAAGATGACTTTGTTGACGCTCTTGCCCATGATCTCCTCCGTTTCATCAGATTTGTCTTGGTCCGTACACGTGCTCAAGTGCCTGTTCCCGGTTGATCTCGATGTAGTCGCCGTTCGCATACCGATAAAACCGTCCGGTCGCCGCGTGGATATTCAGATACCGCCGTGTATCGCAGTGCTTGTAGAGCACGATCCCACTGGTGACGCCCATGTACATAAAGCAGGAACAATCATCAGAAGAAAGAACACCCTCAAGCGGCTTCCAATCCGGCTCACCAACTTTGATTGCGCGCCTCATGAGGCACCGCCAGTTGTGATCGGAGGCGGAACCGCGACGTGCGTATGCTTGCATCCCAGGCATGCAAGCGCACCGGTGATCTTGCGAATTGCTTCATCGAAGCGCTCAGGATGCCGCCGTATCTCGCCCGCCTGCGTGTAGAAGACGGGTGCGATGGAACCAAGCAGGCGCTTGTTTTCTGGGGCCCATAGATCGACGGCAAGCGTTCCCTGATTGCCGCGGAAGAGCAAGATCGAGGTTATGACCGGGCGGATTCGGCTTCCATTGTTCACGAGCGAGTGCTTCGAGATTGCTACTTCATACGTGTGGCCGATGCGCAGCATTTCGATTCTGACCAACTCTGGCGCAATCACAATCGCGTGTCGCCCATTGCCGGACAATGAATCAATCGGCTGCAACCACGGAAGCGGAGTTCCATTGCCATCGAGATAGGCGCAGTAGCGGCCCATGTCCGCGACAGCGCCGCCGGATTCCGTGGCGCGCAATACGTATCGTTTGGCCAGATGCTGATGCTCAGTTGAGACACTCGACTGACAGTAGATGCCGCGCTTCTCCAAAGCTTTCAATATCTGCCGCGGAATCGCCAGACCATACCGCGCGAACCGCGTGGCTTCTGAATCAGCGTTCGTCGCTGCAAAGACCTTTACCTGAGAAGATGATTTCATCGGGTACTCCTCCTCTACACTGCTTGCTGACTACGAATCGGTTGTCCCAGTGCAGCGCGAATCTCTTCCTTCGTGCAGCCGGCCCAGCATCTGTAAAATCGCGGATTCTTGATCTGGATTGCCAAGTTGTCGCCGGTGCGGTCCCGCCCAATCTGTGCGCAAGACGGGCATCTCGCCCACAAGTTGCGGCCATCCTTGCGCGTGGCGTGCACGTGTTCGAGGATTCGGAACTCGTGTTGACCAGCGGAAAAAGTTGTCGGAATGTACGGCGCAGCGACAACCGGCTTGTACGCTTCGGGCAGACTCATTCCCTGGATGAAGGTCTTCAGTCCATCCTCGGTGAGTTTCTTCAGGCCGTTGAGGTAGACGAGTTGCGCCTCCGGGGTCACGTCGGCGTCATAGAACCAGTAGCGCAGATTCGTCTTTCGATGTACGCCAAGTGGCGCGCGAATGGCATTGCCGTACTCGCCGTCATCGATCCTGTCCTGTCGCGGAAAGACTTCAATGCCATCTTTGAGGCCGCCGCCTTTGACTGGAACCCCGAGCCGGAACGCCAGGTTGTAGATGTAGATTCGGCACTCGGCGGCCAATAGCGGTGTGTCGGCGAAGATCCATAGATGGCCACCACGCCGCGATTGTTCCAGTGCAGCTTCGACGCCATCCTGCTTCAGTTCCCACTGCAACTGAAAGAGCGATTGCACGGCGCCATCGAAGTCGGCGTCGATTGCCACCCACTTTGAGCGTTGGGTCTCTGGGTTGATCGCATACAGATTGATGGTGATGTCGCCATTCAAGTGCATCCGCACCACATCCACATCGAGCGGTTTCGGCCGTTTCGTCTGCCAATCCCGCGCCAGATAATATGGGACGGAACCATTCGGCAAGGGCTGGGTAGCCTGCATCCCATACGCGCGCCGGTTCACAAAGAGATGGATAAAGTTGTTTGCAGTCTCCCGGCTCACACAGAATTTCGTGAACATTGCTGGGCCTCCTTTCCTGAGGTAGTGTGGTTGTACCCCGACCTCAAAACTCGGTCAAATTGCGTAGAGACCCATTTGACCGGCGTATCGCGGCTTCAAACGACGAGGGAAGGCGAGGGCCCGGATTGAGTTGGCGAACCCTCGCGCAGTGCTTGTCACACTTGATGGGCGAAGCGCGGAAAGCTGTGCCGGAATTCGGCAGCGGACCTCCGGTTGCTGGGTAAACGGTCGCGCTCCGTGCCGATGCCAGGAAAGGCTGCGGCTTCTGCGAGGGCGTAACGATTTGCGAGCGAGCGAATGCGGCTTGCGGATTGACGCATGGTGTTCCTCCAGTTGGTAAAGTTTGATTGATCCAGAAAACTGCGGTGGGCATGGTGGAGTGGAATTACGCGTGAGTTGGCTGCGTTTGGGCGAGCAACAGGCCAGGCTGTTCCACATAATTGAACAGCTTGTATTCGGAGAAGACGCGGTCGAAGCTCTCCGAAGTGAAGCGGTCTTCGCAGCCTTCAAACGACAGCATATACCAGACCTCGCGCTGGCGGTCGAAGACATAGACGGCGCCCGACTCTGGATTTTCGGGAGCCATTTGCAAAAGCAGCACGCCCTTCGGCGTTTGAATCCAGCGGGTAGCAATCGCCTCACCGAGTTTCAGGAATGCGGCGACGGTCTGTTGAATGGTGCCGGTGACGGAATTGCGCCAGTCGAATAATTGGTATGCGAACATCTTTCCAAGACTGCGTTCCATCGTGATCTCTCCTTCCTGTGTGGATTTGTGGATGGCATGACGGGTAACTACAGACGGTCCCTGAATGTCAGGAACCACATGCGCGCAAGCGACGCGATCAATCCGAGAATCAAGATCGCGAAGGCAGCACGCAGGATCGGTGCATTGAAAAGGGCTGAGAATACGGACGGGGCAAACGTCAGGATGACGTCGGCGTCTGCACTCGTGAGCAGAAGCAAGATGGCAAACCTGAGAATGAACTGCTTGGAAAAGGTGGGGACAATTGCGGCACGCGCCGCGCTGATCGGACCAATGTCCGGCATGAGTTCCTCCTTGTGAAGTGAGATTTGTTCTGAACAGCGGGTGGTGAAACCTAGCAGGACGAACAAGAATGGATTGCTGGGTACCAATCAGATCCGGTACAGATTACAGAAACACGTTCAGTCGATTCTGCAATCCAGGGGCAACCAGACGGCAGACAGTGACAACCATGAGAGCCAATTGCAATCACGAGCCGTCACTACTTGGCCTCTTGATTCGGGAGGAAAGTGGACGCTCCGAATGCAACTTCAGGCAGACAGCAGTGCAGAAGCACATTGCTAATCCGGTCCGTTGGGTAGCTAGAAATCGAGGCTGCCACATACCAGGCGCGAACGATTGTGTTCTCCGTAATGGTGTTCATCTGGTCCGCGCATCAACAGATCACGCTCGCAGGCCTATCGATTGGCATACTTGTCGCCAATTTCTTCCAAACAATCACCATCCCTACAAAACCACCACAAATCAATCGACAAACAAGGGGATAGTCAGAATGCATCATGCACAGCCATCGAGAGATACGAGGCTGTGAATTTGTTCAATGGGATGCAAATGGGAGGTCAATGGGATCGAAATCGGAGGGCATTACGTATAGGAGTGGCAGCCCGCAGATAATCCTGCAAAGTCATGTTCATCTTGAGCGGAAGTTGTGCCACGGTACGCAATTTAGCCAAACAGAAACTCGCGGAAGGAGACGACGTTGCTCTTCGATAGATTCGTGAGTACTCGCGTATCGAGGAGGTCATGCTGGAAGGCAGTACTCAGCGCGAACCCAATTCGCTTGCCGACGTTGCGTATTTCGCTGGCGAGAACGTAGAGAATCTGCGAGTTCGGAGTCAGATACAACACCGTGTCCGTGGCCTTTTCCGCGGCAATTACGCGGCACAATTCCTCGTAGCGCGCACTTCCTTTGAGGGTTCTCTCGAACTCGATGGCGAAGCTTTTTGACTGATTGCCCACAGCAATCTCGGCAATTGCGTCGAAATCTTTTGAGTCTCCGGTTCCATAAACGAGGTTGTTTGATAGAACCTCAAGCTCCCATTTCCACGATTTCAGGATTCCATTTTCAGCCAAGGCGACGCGGATGCCTGCCAATTCGACCGAGTGAAGAATCTGAGTTTTGCGCACGATCTCTCTGACTGTCGATGGAAGAGCAAGCAAAGTCTGTCCGCGGTATTCGAGAAATTCGAGGCCCATGCGCGTGATCGCGAAGATCGGCTGCGAGAGAAGTTGCTCATACATCGTGCGCTGCACCATCCCGTTTTTCTCCAAGCGCGACAACCTCCAATGGACGGAGCGCCTGCATTTCTCGCGCCCTTCAATGAAAGAGAGCGCGCAAATCTGGTCGTAGGTGATCGCGCGTGCGTTCCGAATCATGACCAGAAGGGGCAAGTCCCGATCATCCGAGAGTGCAATGTACCCCTTGCGGTATCTCATTTCGTCCCTCCCGATGGTCTCGAATCAAGTTCAAGACGCCTGCCGTCAGCCGAGATTGCCCACCGTCCAAGGTTCGTCTCGATCCAATCTGTGGCGCTCATAAGAACCATCGCTTCGTACCGTTGCCCACGCAGGCTGACTGAAATTGGCTGAGTTCCATCGGATCTCCATGCCCGCGACGCAAACGAAATCTGGCCATGCATCCGCTCATTGGCCGTGACCATGAAGCAATCGGGAGCGGAAGGATTGGCCGGAGTGGAGAACAGGAGATGCGTCCGGCCATGCAGATAGTTTGGCCCGGTGCACTGAAATGTTTTCCCAGCGGATCGCAGCGGGTATTCAGGATGCAACCCGCTAGTGCGGTTGAATCGAATCTGGCCAGGGAATACCCAGCAGAGACGCAAGCGCTGGCCGTACTTCAGTCCGGCAGAGTTGAACCAGGCCGCATTCCGGCGGAAGCACATTGGATCGCTCAAGTCGCTCGAATGCGCAGCCCACCAGTTGGTTCCGAAGCTGATTATGCGGACGCGCATGGCGTAATCACCTCCAAGAGACTCTGGACAATCGCACGCGCTTGC
>Ga0224554_1000287_pt1 | contig 44430 bp, 47 predicted proteins | sample 714S22024metaG_FD_180666 | JGI IMG/M metagenome (GOLD analysis project Ga0224554, IMG submission 180666) | Peat soil microbial communities from Stordalen Mire, Sweden - 717 S2 20-24 | ecosystem: Environmental > Terrestrial > Soil > Wetlands > Peat | place: Sweden: Norrbotten County, Stordalen... | reverse complement strand
AGAAACGGCGGATTGCTGACGATGAAATCTGCCTCGGGCCAGATCGGCTCGCTGGGTTTTCCATCGCCGTCCAGCAGCGGGTTGCCCTCAGCGTCAAGTTCCAGAATGGCGTCGCGGTGCTGGATGTTTTCAAGCACCCGCAGGATCGGCTCCTCCAGCTCGCCCATGGGGTTGTCGTTGCGCCACTGCAGGTAGCCGATCCAGACGACGACCGAGGCCAGCTCATGCGCGTAGACGTTGGTCTCGATGCCATAAAGCTGCGATGGACCGACTTTGCAGGGCAAGTAGCCCAGATGGTGGTCGATGGAGAAGATCTGCGCCTCTCTCCATAAGTCGAGCAGCAGCTTGAGCGCGACGTAGAGGAAGTTGCCGCTGCCGCAGGCGGGGTCCAGGATGCGGACACGCGCAAGCTCGTCTATCCAATCCAGAAGCCGGGCTTCCAACTGAGCGCGAAGCTTGAACCGGGTGCCGGCGCTGGCGGTTTCCATGGCCGCGGCAATCTCTTCCGCGCCGGCCTTGACCTCGTCCCAGCGTCGCCGCAGAGGGGCCATGACCACTGGCTCAAGAATCAGCAGGATGTCTTCGCGGCTGGTATAGTGGGCGCCAAGCTGGGCGCGCTTGCCGTTGTCGAGGATGCGCTCGAAGAGCGTGCCGAAGATGGCCGGCTCGACGCGTCCCCAACGCAACAGCGAGGCCTGGCGAAGAATGCCCAAATCTTCGTGGGTCAGATCGAAGACGGCGGTGTCGTCCGCGCGGAAGAGTCCGCCGTTGAAGTAGTGAATGCTGATGGGCCCGAATTCGCTCTCCCCGACGGCCATGGCGGCGAAGAGGTTTTTCAGTTTGCGAACGAACTTTCGAGGCTCCAGGCGATCTGTCTCGATCATCTTGCGGAACATATTGTCCGGCAGAAGACCCACGCTGTCGGCAAAGAGGCAGAAGAGCAGCCGCATGATGAAACGAGCCAATGCCTCGTTATCGGTTCCCGGCTTCCGCAGTTTCGTCTTCAACTTGGTGAATTCGTCCGCCGCCTTCACCGTAACGCGAACTTCCAGCGCGCCCGGTCTGAGCTTTTCCGGCTCTGAAAAGACCGCGTGCAGAATCTCAAGCGCGGACAAGTCCGAGTCGGGCCTCGGCGCGGCCAGCATCAGGTCGTCAAGGGCAAACCTGTAAACCAGCGGGCGGGTGTTGGTAAAGTTGGTGTGGACCTCGAAGCGCTCGAAGTCGCAGACCACCAGCAGGGGAGGATTGTCGAGATCCTCGCGGTACTTGAGCAACTGCTGGTAGGCGGCCTTGAGGTCTCTGTGCTTGCCCTTGTACTCCCAGCCGAAGAAGCCCCGCTTCCAAACGTCCGCAAAACCCTTATCGTCGCCGGTCTTGTTGACATGCCTTTCGAATGCGTAGTCGCCGCCCTTGGGGTCCGCGGCGGCCGGATGCGGCTCGTTGAGGATTTCGCACAGATCGATGAAATGCGACTGCGAACCTGCGCGTTCGGTCAACTCGCTGTCTTTCCAGCGGCGGATAAACTCAGGCAGGCTCAGCTTCATGGCGTACTGAAAGTCTACAGCGGCTGGCGGCACGAAGGCGCGAGGAAAGTACGGCTGGATGTGGAGAAAGAGACGCCGAAGTTACCCCTTCGCGTCTTCAAACTCCTCGTGCCAGGCCATCTGAATGGCTTCAAGCCGACCCTCGTTGGACTTCGCAGGGTCGTCGCTGAAGCCTTCCAGCTCGGTCACGTAACGGTGCAGGTCAGTGAACCGCACCGTCAAGGGGTCCAGGTCGGGAAACTTCTCTTGCAATTGAATGCCGATCTCTTCGGCATCGGTCCACAGAATCTCGCGCGGCATCGGCGGCCTCCTTACTTCTCTTCCGCCAACGTGAGCGGCTTGCCCTCGGTCACGTAGTTGCGGTTCCACTTGGGAATCTCGACAACGTATTCGCCGGGGCGGGTAATCACGGCCTGGCAGCCCAGGCGCGATGTCAACTGCTGGTCGGCAGCCATGTCCATCCGGTCCAGCTCATCGTCGTCCGCCTCGCTGATGCCCTCCTGATCCTTGATCCACAGGTGGCAGGTGGTGCATGCGCAAACGCCGCCGCAGGCATGGTCGAGAAAAATGTCGTTGTTCTCGGCCACGTCGAGAAACGACATCGGCTTGCCGTGATGCTCATAGGGCAGGGCGCCGAACTCGAACTCGACCGTCTTGCCCTCGGGCAGAAAGGTGACGCGCACAAGCTTGTCGGCGGGAATGTTTTTCTGGTTTGCTTCGCTCATTTGACTAGACTCCTCGTGCTGACTCGCTGGCCCGCTGACTTGCTGACTCGCTTCATTTGAACTCCGCCGCGGCCATGGGATGAGGCGCATTGATTGCCTCGCCCAGATCTTCGCCGGCCGCATCCATCGTCTTGCCGCGCATGGCCGTGGTAACCGCGGCATCCATCATCAACTCTGCATAGCGCCGCGTGGCCTGATCCAGCGCAAGGGTCGCATTGCGAATTGCGGCCGAGTCCTCGCCCCGCTTGACTGCGGCCAACCGGCCGCGCGCCGCCGCAATGGCCTCATGCTCCTCGGCGGTTAACTGCTGCCACGCCGGTTTCTGCGGTGCGCTATTCACCAACGACAGAATCGTCTCCGCCTCGTTGCGCGCCTCGATCAGCAGGCGCGCGGCAAAGTCCTCTTCCGCGTGATCGAAGGAGTCCAGAATCATGCCCTCGACCTGCTCATCGGTCAACCCGTAAGTCGGCTTCACCTCAATTTTGGCCGCCTGGCCGCTGCGCTGTTCGCGCGCCGTCACTTTGAGAATGCCGTCGGCGTCGATCAGGAAGCGAACCTCGATGCGCGGCAGCCCGGCGCTCATGGGCGGAATGCCTCTCAAGTCAAACCGTGCCAATGACCGGCAGTCGGCAGCCAGTTCCCGCTCGCCCTGCACAACGTGAATGGCCACGTTGGTCTGCCCGTCTACGCCGGTTGTAAAGTGCTCGGTGGCCGAGGCGGGAATCGTCGAGTTGCGTTGAATGATGCGCGCCACCGTGCCGCCCAGAGCCTCGATGCCCAGCGAAAGCGGGGTCACGTCCAGCAGCAGTAATTCCTCTGTGCTCTTTGAGGCGCCGGCCAGAATGTCCGCTTGCACCGCCGCGCCCAGCGCTACCACCTCGTCGGGATTCAGCTCGGTATGCGGCTGCTTGCCGCGGGCGGAAAGATGAAAGAGTTCATCCACCAGTTGGCGAACCGCGGGAATCCTGGTCGACCCGCCCACCAGCACGACTTCATCGATCTGTTCGGGTGTGATGCCGGCATCGGAAAGAGCCTGCTTGCAAGGGCCGGCCGTGCGCTCGAGAACCGGCTCGATCAACAGCTCGAAGCCCGCACGGGATATCTCGCGCTGATAGCGGTCGCCGTTGGGCAGCTCAATATCGAAGTGGGCAATCGGCTCCGTGGAAAGCTTTATTTTGGCTTCAATGGCCGCCTTGCGCAAGGCCTGCACCGGCCCCGGATGACCGCGAAGATCGACCCCATGCTCGGCGTGAATCTCGTCCAGCGCGATGGCCAGCAGCAGGTTGTCGATGTCGTCTCCACCCAGGTGTGTGTCGCCGTTGGTGGACTGCACCTCGAAGATACCGTCGCGCAGCTTGAGAATCGAGATATCGAAGGTTCCGCCGCCAAAATCATAGACCGCAATCATGCCCTCTTTGGCGCGATCGAGCCCGTAGGCAAGCGCTGCCGCGGTGGGCTCGTTCACCAGGCGCAACACCTCAAGACCCGCCATGCGGCCCGCGTCTTTAGTTGCTTGCCGTTGCGCATCGTTGAAGTAGGCCGGCACGGTGATGACCGCCTGCGTGACCGGCGCGCCAAAAAATCGCTCGGCATTGCGCTTGAGCTGGCGAAGTATATAAGCCGAAATCTCCGGCGGCGTGAACTTGAGTTCGCCGAGTTGGATGCGCGCGACTTCACCGGCTTCCACGTCATTGGCCAGCCGGAATGGAAACAGCTTCAGTTCGTCGTGAATCTCTTCAAGGCCGCGGCCCATCAGCCGCTTGACGGAATAGATGACCCGCTCCGGCGTTTCGATCAGCGCCTTGCGGGCGGTGTTGCCCACGGTCACCGTTGGACGGCCGCCCTCGGCGGGAACTGGATCGAGCGCCACCACCGAGGGCACAAGGTTCAACCCATCCACGCCCGGAATCACCACCGGCGCATCGCCCTGCATATAAGCAACCAGGGAATTGGTGGTTCCTAAGTCGATTCCAACAACGCGGCCAGTCAAGTTCGATTCCGCCATGCTTTTCTTTTAAGCTCCCAGAGTTTCGGTAACGTCGCGAACCAGATTGCTGAGATAGCGCCGCCGGTCGAGCAGGGCCACCATCGTCTTTTGCGCGGCCTGGCGCGCGGAACTGTCGCCCGCGTCCCACACTTGCCACTGTGCTCGCAGGTCGTGGTCCACCGCCTCCAACAGGCCGTCAAATTTTTCCTTTGCCGCGGTCAGACTCGCTTGAAGTTCAGAATCTTCTTCACCCATCTTCCGAGCCATGCGCATCTCTTCCAGTTGCATGTTCAGGTCGAAGACCTCTTCCAGCAAATCGTCGGGAACTCTTGAAGGGTCTTTACGATCCTTGCCGCTATGTTCCTCGCCAATCTCCGCGCCTTCAAGCTTGAGCAGGTATTCGGTGCGATACAAGGGGTCTTTGAGGGTGCGATAGGCGTCGTTGAGCAGCGCCGTGTCGGCAAGGCTCCATTGCCGCTCGTTCTCCCCGGCACGGGCAAAGCGGTCGGGATGCACTTTGCGGCTCAGGCGATGGAACTCTTGCTCCAGCGCCGCGAGATTGACTTGAAAGCCACGCTTCAACCCGAATACTTGAAAAAAATCGCCTCCGGGTGGAGGCTGAATCTTGCTGCAATGCGGACAAAAGAGCGTGGAATCGTTGTGCCCGATCGAACAGGACCAACAAGCAATGGGAACTGCGGTATCGAGGACTTTGAGCATAATTTGAACTCTTGCGAAACTGAAACCTGCGAGGTTCTAGGAGAACGACGAACCGCAGCCGCAGGAGCGCGTGGAGTTCGGATTGATGAAGTTGAATCCCTGCCGCATCAGCGTTTCCTCGTAGTCCAGAGTCATGCCGTGAAGGTAGAGGAACGATTTAGGATCGACGAAGACGCGCACGCCGTCAAAGTCGTAGATGCGGTCGCGCTCACGCGGGCGCGTATCGAACTTGATGGAATAAGAAAGCCCCGAGCACCCGCCACCGAGTACGCCCAGCCGCAGTCCGCCCTCTTCCGGCGACACGCCTTCCTTGGCCATGGCAACTTTGATGCGCTTGATCGCACGCTCCGTCACTTGTAAACCTTGGCCTGGGCCAACCCCGCCAGCGGCGGGCGCCAACTGCGCCGGAGCTGCAAAAGCTCCTTCCGCCGGCTTTGATTCGATTGTCACCATGTTCGACATGATTGCTCTTTCCGTTCCCCGCCCCCCATGCCACGGTGGCGCGGCACACAGAGGGTGCCCGGCCGCGCCACCTTCAGGAAAGGGGAAGCCTCTTAGTGCGCTACAGCCGCGGCGTCCGCCGTCTCCGCAACGCTGTTCTTCTTCTTCCAGTCGCCGATAGCCGCGCGAATCGCATCCTCGGCCAACACCGAACAGTGAATCTTCACTGGCGGCAGCGACAGTTCTTTCACAATGTCGGTGTTCTTGATCGCCAACGCGTCGTCCACGGTCCGGCCCTTGATCCACTCGGTGGCCAGCGAAGAGCTTGCAATCGCCGAACCGCAGCCGAAGGTCTTGAACTTGGCCTCTTCGATGACCTGCGTCTCCGGGTTCACGCGGATTTGCAGCCGCATCACGTCGCCGCACTCCGGCGCGCCCACCAGGCCGGTGCCGACTTCCGTCGAAGCCTTGTCAAGCGTGCCCACATTGCGGGGGTTGTTGTAGTGGTCGATTACCTGATCGCTGTATGCCATGGTCCGTCTCCTCTGCGGGGGAAGCCGCTGTAAATCAGTTGTCAGTTGTCAGTGGTCAGCGATCAGTTTTTCGTGGTTTCAGTGGTCGGTCGGGGGCAGGCAACGACTGACCACTGACAACTGATCACTGAAAACTGCCCTAGTGCGCCGCCCATTGAATCTTGGTCAGGTCGATGCCCTCGAGCACCATCTCGTAGAGCGGTGAAAGCAGGCGCAGCTTCTTCACGATGTCGATCACCTTGTCGGCAACGTAGTCCACCTCGGCCTGAGTATTGAAGCGGCCCAGACCAAATCGAATCGAACTGTGCGCCACATCGTCGCCCAGCCCCAGCGCCTTCAGAACATACGAGGGCTCAAGCGTTGCCGAAGTGCAGGCCGAACCGCTGGAGACCGCCACGTCGTTGATGCCCATCAACAGCGACTCGCCTTCGACATACACAAAGCTCACGTTCAGGTTGCCCGGCAGCCGGTGTTCCATGGAGCCGTTCACATGGATGTAGTCCAACTCGGACTCAAGCTTGTTCTTCAGCCGATCGCGCAAACCGCGCAGGTAGGCCGCCTCGGTGTCCATCTCTTCGTAGGCGATCTCGCAGGCCTTGCCCAGGCCCACGATGCCGGGCACGTTCAATGTGCCGGACCTCATGCCGCGCTCGTGGCCGCCGCCGTCGATCTGCGCGGCGATCTGCACGCGCGGGTTGCGCCGGCGGACATACAGCGCGCCCACGCCCTTGGGCCCGTAAATCTTGTGCCCGGAAAGCGAAAGCACGTCGATGTTGTCGGCGATTACGTTCACCGGAACCTTGCCCACCGCCTGCACCGCGTCGGTATGGAAGAGGACGCCCTTCTCATGACACAGCTTGCCGATTTCGCGGATGGGCTGTAGCACGCCGATCTCGTTGTTGGCCGCCATGATTGAAACCAGAATGGTCTTGTCGTCCATGGCCCGCTTCAGGTCGTCCAGGTCGATGATCCCGTCAGCCTTTACGGGGAGATAGGTGACGCGGTAGCCGTATTTTTCCAGCCTCTTGCAGGTGTCCAGAACCGCCTTGTGCTCGGTGACCTGGGTGATGATGTGGTTGCCGCGCTCGCGATACATCTCCGCGATGCCTTTGATGGCCAGATTGTTCGACTCCGTGGCGCCGGAGGTGAAGATGATTTCCTTGGCGGTGGCCCCGATGAGCTTGGCAATCTGCTCGCGCGCCGTTTCCACGGCCTGCTCCGCCTCCCAGCCAAAGGAGTGGTTGCGGCTCGCCGCATTGCCGAACTTGACGGTGAAATAAGGCAGCATCGCTTCCAGGACTCGAGGGTCGAGCGGGCTGGTAGCGTGATTGTCCATATAAATCGGCAAGCTCAGGCCGGCCGGAACTTCAACATTGCTGGCAACAGTACTCATTCTGATCTCCATCCTCTTCAGTGCTCTGCTCCGCCCCAGGCGGAGGGGGAAAACTCTTGCTACAGCGTAAGGGCAACCAACCCGTGCGCCGCTTGAACTCGATCTCCGTGCGCCCTTGCCGCGGGCTGCTCGTGCTCCGCCAGATCCTGGATGCTGATGCTCTTCAGCACCCCGGCGATGGTGTCGTTGACCCGCGCTAACGGCTCCTTGATGGTGCAGCTTGGAGTCAGCTCGCAGGACTTCGCGCCCTTGATGCAGGAGGTAATGAAAAACGGCCCGTCAATGGCCAGAATCACCTCGTAGGCCGAAATCTGGCGCGCATCCCGCGCCAGAGCGTACCCGCCGTTCATTCCGGCGTGCGAACGAAGCAGGCCGTTCTTGGTCAGCAGTTGCAGAATCTTGGCCAGCAATTGGGCTGGGATTCCGTAGGCGTCGGCAACGTCCTTGGCGCTCAGAGCAGGCGTCTCCGGGTGCTCGGCAAGATACTTGAGCGCCATCAACCCGTAATCCGCTTTTTTGGTCAGCTTGAGCATTTCAATATCCGACTTCTTCGGTCCGAATTCAGTATACGACCATTTCTGTCGGGATTTCAAGTCCAGTTTGGTACGCTCTTCGCCCCTGAACCGGAAAAATCTTTGCCAAACACCTAACTTTCAACAAATATCAGTTCAAAATTATCGAAAAGACCGCTACAATCTGGCGGAAAGAGCATTTAATTCAAACGATCCTGGAGCAATGGCAAACCTCTGCAAGCACCCAAGGGTACGTATCGTTTCCCGGCACGAAGACACCGAGTATGTCGAGTGCCTGGAGTGTGGCGAGGTCTTTGACTCCGAAGAGTTCCGCGACATGGAGATTGAAGAAACCGCTGAACCAGAGGACGCCTCGGACGACATTTAAGACCAAAAAAATACGGCTACTTCACTTTGCGCCCAGGCCGTTGGAAGCTGGAGCGCCGACCCGTCGTGATGCGAGCCACGCATAATGCAGCCCCGATACCACGGTGAGCACCATGGTTGCATCGAGCGCCAGCGTGCGAAATTCCTCCACCCATAGGGTCTTGGTGAGCTGATGCAGCAGCACGGCGGCCACCGCGCCAACCTGGGCCGCGGTATTGGCCTTGCCGAAGATGCTCGGTATGAACTCCCGCCACCCGACCGCCGCGTAAAGAATGGCAGCAACAAGCAGGATCCCCACATCCCGCCCAAATACCATCACCGTCACCCTCGCCGGAATCAACCCTTGGTGCATCAGCACCAGGAAGAGAGTGCTCAGCAGCACCTTGTCGGCCACCGGATCAAGGTACTGGCCCAGCCTGGTGCGCTGCTTGAGCACCCGTGCCAACGTGCCATCCAGCGCATCGGTCAATCCCGCCACCACAAACAGGCCAAAGCTGAGGCCGTAGTAGCCATCCAGGATGGATGCAACCAGAAACGGCGCCAGGCAAATGCGCAACAGCGTGAGCAGGTTGGGGGCGGTGCGAAATGGATTCAATCGCGTGTTCGCAACGTCGGCCATGGCAGGTTCTTTTGAAGCTGAAGACTGAAGCCCCAATCCTCAAGCCGGCGCAATTCCAAAGCGGCCCCAAAGCAAATCCGGCTCAATCCTCTGTGTCATTTGCCGGATGGATCCCCTGGGAACGCAATTTGCTGAAGCAGGACGGTTCTTCGTTCGTCAATGATGGTACAGCATGGACCTCGGGCGCGATATCCTTATCTTTCCCCATCGCCACGATCCTGATAGACTACCTAATATCGCATTGCAGGCGCGTAGCTCAGTTGGTTAGAGCGCTTCCTTGACACGGAAGAGGTCGCTGGTTCGAGTCCAGTCGTGCCTACCATTATTCAATCGGAGAATCTAGCGCTTCCAACGTGTCGCCAGGACGCTCCCCGGCTTTGCGTCAAACTGCCTCCGTTGCTTGGATCCTGTCGGCAATTGTGGATGCCAGGGTTTCAATATCCGCATGGAAAAGCCGGCGCTCACGCGCCGGGAGCTCGTTCAATAGCTCCGAGTACGGGGTCACTTTGCAGCCGGGAAATGCGGGAAAGCCCGCCGTGTCAGCCATTCTGCAACTCACTTTGATCAATTCAGCCATAGCCCAGGAGCCATCTATCCGCCTGGGCGAATGATGCTCTGTGACAATCGCCTCGAGGTCCGCAGGCAGCCTCCAATCGCTAACCAGGTGTCGCCCTGCTTCACAATGATCCCATCCCAAAAACTCCCGCTCGCCCTCAAGGATGCTGGCGGCAGACCCGCTATGCGTTCCCAGAAGATCGGCATACTCTTTCGGCCGGATCACCGCCAGCGCGAATCGTCCGATATCGTGCAGAACGCCGGAGGTGTACGCAATGTCTTTGTCCATGAAACCTGCTGAAGCCAACTGTTCGGCGATCAAGGCACACGCCAGATTATGACGCCACAAGTCCCGCATCGCCGGAAGATTCAGCGACTTGCCGAGGTAGGCCCTCACTCCAACCGTGAGGCACATCCCCTGGAGCTGGTTGGCGCCCATCACGGCAATCGCCTGCACAATGCTGCTCACGGGAAAGCGCGGTGCATAAAGAAGAGAATTCGCAATCGTGAGGACTTCGCCCGCAAATGCCGGATCGGACGAGATCAGGTCGCTCAATTGGTGCAGTTGCACGTTTTCATCGTTGGCCAATTGCAGTAAGCGGATCGCCACTTGAGAAAACGGGGGAAGGCGCAGGTGGGCCCAGGGCAAACTGACGTCGTCTCTTCTTCTCTCAATCCGCACGATTGGAGCCTCCGCTTCTCGAAGAGCCGGTTATAGGACGCAGTGCTTGCTCGTCTTCCGCCCGACTGGCTCAGCCGGTGCGCCTTTTGCGGCTCTTGCATGACGACAAGAACTACTTCGGCACACAACCCGCTTTTCTCCAGTCGATATCTTGACTGGAGCCGCAGGCATTGGAATCGATAACTCGAATGCGTCAAATGGACTCCACCGCCTGGATCTTGGTGGCAACTGTCGAGGCCAGGGTTTCAAGATCGGGATGGAATAGCCCGCGCTCCCGCGCCGGGAGCTCGCCCAGCAGATCGGGATACGGAGTGACCTCGCAGCCCGGAAACGCGGGAAAGCCCGCCGAGTCAGCCATCCTGCAACTGACGTTGATCAGTTCAGACATGCCCCAGGGACCGTCCTTTTGCCGGGGAGCGTGATGCTGCGAGACTACAGCCTCAAAATCACGGGGAAGTTTCCAATCCGCAGTGAGCTGGAGCGCTATCCCACAATGGTCCAATCCAAACTTATTTCGCTCAGCCTCAAGAATGCTGCTGCCAGATCCGGTATGTGTCTCCAACAAAGCTGCGTACTCTTTGGCGCGCACCGCGGACAGCGCCAATCGGCCGACATCATGCAGCACGCCGGCGGTGTACGCAGAGTCTTTGTCCATGAATCCCGCCAACGCCAACTGTTCGGCGATCAAGGCACATGCAATGCTGTGGCGCCAAATGGCCTGCATGAAGGGAAGAGTTCGCGCCTTGCCCATGTACACTCTGGCGCCGACGGTGAGACACATCCCTTGCAGGTTGTTGATGCCGAGAACCGCAACCGCCTGCAAGATACTGTTGGACGGATAACGCGGGGCGTACAGCTGAGAGTTCGCTACGGTAAGGACTTCACTGGCAAACGCCGGATCGGACGAGATCAGGTCGCTGAGCTGGTGCAACTGCACATTTTCCTTGTTTGCCAACTGCAAAATGCGGATGGCGACTTGAGGAAATGGGGGAAGGCGCAGTTGCGCCCAGACAACATTGCTCACATCGGGTCTTCGCCGCTCGAAATACACCATCGATGGTTCCGTTCATCAATCAAACAGTTGCGCCAACCGGAGCACTTCTCCCGCTCAGCACCGGCAGGCACGCCCTTCATCGCTATTGGAGTCCAATATGAGCTTCTTCGGCAGGCAAGACGCTTCTCGATAGTTGTAGCTGGGATATTGAAGTGCGGACGGCGTTCATCCGATCGCCATCGGGCCGCATGATTGCCGGGGGCCGAACACTCTGCGAGCAACTTCGTCAGCGACACGCATTCAAGAACAGCTTTTTCAATCGCGTTATGCCGGGACCACCGCATCAAAAGCGCCGCCGGCTCATTTCGCGTTCCAGGTCTTCCCGTCCGTACTCACCCAGACCAGATCGCTATCGTTCACCATCTCAAACATCACGGGGGGCGCAACCGCTCGGTCCATGCTCGATCCATTGGACCCACCTTCCGCGCTGCCGGCTTTGGCTCCCGCGGCTGCCGTCCCGTTGACATTCAAACTTTCTTGAATGCGAACCTCGACAGCCCGGCCACTCCATTGCCGGGTCACAGGTTCCCAGTGGCCTCCTGAGTCTTGACTAAGAAACAGCGTGCCAAACCTGTCGATTGCCAGCGTGTGAAGCTGCGCCGTCACAATCGAGACTGCACGCAGGCCGTTGGGAAGCACCACCGTCTTCGCCTTGTGGGCAGCCAGTATCTCGGCCGTCGGCTCCGTCAACTGTTTCCCCGTAACTTCAAAACTGCCAAGAGTCGCGGACTTCATCTCGGACTGCGGCGCTAAGGCAGCGGCCGATACGCTTCGGCTGGCCTGGACGCGACTGGCCGTGCCATGCATTGTTGAAGTCGCGCCGGCGTTTGCTGCATTGAACGAGTTCGCGCCAACAACACGCTCGGGACTCGAGGCTCCGGTTCCCGGCGCCGCTTGCTTGAACAAGGCCGCATTCGCCTGCGCCGCAACTGCTTGCCTTTGCGCCTCCGGAAGCGACCTGGCCTCATTGAGTTCAGAGCTCGACATCTCCATTGCGACCGCCGCGGTCGGCGGAGTCGCCGCGGGTGCAGCCGCTGCGGAAAGAGCTTCGGACGGCGCAAGGGCGGTCGCGGTGCGCGCTTTTTCTGCCGGAGCCTTGGCGGTGACGGGCGGAGTCGCCGGTTGCGCAAATCCCGCAACTGCTTTTCCTTCCGGCGAAGGTTCTGTAGCCTTTGCTTGCTGTTGCGGCGCGGATTGAGGCAGGACCACGAAGGGCTTAGATCCCGATTCGAAACCCGGCCGGACCTGCCGCACGTGAACGAAGACCGCCAGCCCAATGATCGCCGTCAGAACTGCCGTGGGGACCCACGCAAGGCGCCAGCCCCAGGACCACCAGCCCGATCGCTTGCCCGGCTTTCGATCCCCGGCGGGACCAATTGCTGCCGCCATAACTGGAGCAGCCGCCATCGCCGCCGCAAACCCGTAAGCTGCCGCTCGGTCCATCTCCGGCCGGAAATCTGCCGCCTTGCTCATCTCCAACTCCGACGCTGCCTCCTGCGCAAGATAGACCACCTGCCGGCAACGGCTGCACGCGGCAAGATGAGCAAGGACCTGTCCGCGTTCCCCCTCCGGAAGGGCCTGCTCCGCGAAGGCGTTGAGGCTCTCCGCGTCGGGATGAAGATCGAGTTGGGAATTTGAATTCATTGTGCTGCCTTCTCTTGGAACGCGTCCGCTTGGGAACTTTGCAGCAGTTTCTTCAGATTAATGTCCAGATCCCGCGGGTCCGTTCCAAGCGCCTCCTCAGCGGCGCGCCGGTTGAGCCCAAAGCGCTGGAGACTTTTGAGAACCTGCTTCCTGAGATCGTCGATCGCGCGGCGCAGCCTGCGGCTGACCGTCGCTTCATGCACGTGGAGCACCTGGGCAATTTGGAACAGGGTACGCCCATCGAGATAGTAGGCTGCCAGCAGAAACCGCTCCTCCGCCTGTCTCCCCCCGAGAGCTTCTTCAATGGCCTTGCCCAATACCGCAAGCTCGCCGCCGGCCTTTGCGGGCTCCGGGTCCAAGGCGGGAGCGTCATATTCTTCCATGTCATCCTTCAGCAGCTCGCGATGGGTGCGCCTGTGATGGTCCACATGGCGCTGAGCCAAGGTCGTTCTCAGCCAGCCAATCAGCGATCCCCGGCCCCGGTAAGATTCCAGCGGGCAGCGCCTCTCTCCTTCCCGCGTCGTTAATCCGTAGAGTTCCGCGTAGAGTTGGTCGGCGAGTTCGCTGCCCAGCGTGGCGCTGCCGGTGATCGCAATCGCCGCCCGCATCAAAGGCTGCTGGTAAAGCGCAATGAAGTGCTCCCATGCCCGCTCTTTCCCGTTCGCGCAGGCTTGTGCCAGAACAAGATCGGCCAGCTTCAAATTGCGGAAAAAGGTTCCCTGCTGCTGGCGTGAAGGAATTGCTCCCCTCGCCGATTCAGAAGCCAATCCGTAGCCTTGTAAACTCCCCACGCGCAGCAGGATTTCGGTGAATTCGTCCCGAGTCAGCCCATACGCTGCTGCGTCGCAATCTCGCCAGAGTTCTTCAAGCAAAGTGGGGTCGATTCTACCCGGCAGGACGGAAATCCGGGCCGTGCGCGTGCTGTCAACGGATTGGGAAGGAGTAATCCCCACGCCCTCAAGATACGCCAAAGAAGATACGGCTTGAAAATCACGCAAGAAATCCTGCAAGAAACCTGTGTCCCTGCGTTCCTGAGTCAGAGGCCGGCTCAGCTATGGGCTGGCGAAGGAGAGACCCAATGAATCTCGGCAGGATTGGACTTGCGGGCGCGGCGTTGTTTGCGCTCGCTGCGTGTGAGCAGCAAAGTGGAGTGATGGCGGCCGGCGGACCGCTGGAAGCGGCAAATGATTACCGGGTGCTGGCCCCCATCGAGAGCGGCAATCTCCTGCTCTTCCCCGTCGTCCGGGCCAATGGCAAGTCCCCCGGCGCAACGCCCTTTCTTACGTTGGACGAGGGAATCAAGAGCGGGCAGGTTGAAGTCACCGAGGCGGGAAACGTGCGTGGACTGGTTAGGCCTAGAGGCGGCAGGCCGGGTGCTCAGGATGACAGCTATCGCGGAGACCAGGTGAATACGCTGGTTCTCGTCAACAACTCCAATCAGCCGCTCCTGCTGCTGGCGGGCGAGATTGTCACCGGAGGCAAGCAGGACAGGATCATTGCCAAGGACCGCATTGTGCCTGCCGGCGGCGACCCGATCGACCTCTCCGTCTTTTGCATCGAGCACGGCCGCTGGACGGAGAGTTCGTCTACCTTCGGCGGCTCGGCAAAGGGGTCAGCCGGCAGCTTCATGGTCCAGCCCACCGTGCGTCAGGAGGCCATGGTCTCAAAAAGCCAGCAGCAGGTGTGGGACTCCGTGCACGGAGCCATCTCCCAGATGGCAGCCGCTGCCCCTCCCGTTTCAGCTTCTGCCCATCGCATGGACGGAGGACCCGCGAGCGAATCCAGGTCCTTCAATACAACGAGCTATGCGAAGGCCATGCAAGACAGCGGGGTCAGCGCAAAGGTGGATGAGGCGGCAGCTCCGGTGATGAAGTCGCGGGATCAGGTGCTTGCCAAGCTTCGCGAGGAACACGCCATCGGCGTGGTGGTGGCTGTGCGCGGCGAGATTGTGTGGGCCGACCTCTTTGCCGACACCGGACTCCTCTCCCGCTATTGGACCAAGCTGGTCCGTTCCTATGCCGCGGAGAGCCTCAGCGAAGGCGAGACTCACTCCGCGACGACCGTTGCCGAGGCGCAGCATTTTCTTGACGCGCCCTCGGGTGGCACTGAAAGCAGCGAGGGAGAAGTGGGCGTCTACCGCTATCGTGAACTCAGATCGGGCGGCGCGGAAACATTCGTGCTGGAATCCCTGTTGCCCGCAACCGGCTACGACGTTCATATCAGCAAACTCAAGCTAAGTACGGCGGAGCGGCGCGTCAAGCCTCCATCGCCCCAGATGTTCCGTTGATTTCCGTAACCTCGAGCCGGGTGCCCCAGGCCTCGAAATTGGGACCTGGGATTCCCGCGATCTCTCCCGCACTCATGTTTCCAGACTCAATTGCGCCTTACACTCGATGTCCCATGCGCGCAATACGGGGAACCGCGATCAGGGTGACCGCAACGAGGAAGATCGATGCGGCGATAAACCCCAGGTGCCCATGACGCAGGTCTTCAAACACCAGCTTCACCGCAACCAGCACCAGCGTGGCGTAGCCAATCCGGGTGAGTTCCATGCGGCGCCAATGCGCGCCGCTGAATGCAAGTGCCAGAGCGGCCACGCAGATGGTCAACGTGCGGATAAAAGCCAGGTGGTGCGCCCCCGGATTCACGCTCAGCGCCGTGAGACCCATCAGGCCTTGCACCAGCAGCGCCGCGGCAGCAGCAATCGCCACAGTTGCGAAGACGGTATGAAGAAGCTGCTGCTTCCAGGTCTCTCCCTGGCAGAATTTCCCGGCCGCATAGCAGAGAATCGCGCCGGTGGAGACCAGGCAAATGCTCATCGAAGGCGCGGCGGGAAGCGTTCCAGCCAGTGCCAGGAACGCATAGTTCAGCAGGCCGGATACGGCCGCGGCTGAAAGCAGATAAGCCAGGCCGTGGAACTGAAGCGTCAACCGGCTGAATCGAACGCCCAGCAATGTAGCCGCAACTGCGGCCGCACCCAGGCTCGCGGCGCTCCACAACGGCGGCAGGCACAGCACGCAGCCTGACAGCCACAGCACTGCGCTCCAGGTGGAAAACACCTGGTAATTACGCCGTTCGGAAACACGATCGAGGACTGCAAAGACTGTGGCATAACTTGCGGCGGACAAGACCAGGCAGAAGACCCCCAGCCCAATTGCGCCGCCGCTTGGCCCGAAATAGAGCAGGCTGGAAGCCGCCAGCAGAAACGCGATCATGGTCTGAATCGTCTCGAAGGCCGTGATCTGCCGTTGGAACACCGTGGTCTTGAGCGCCACGCTTACCCCATAAATCAGGAACAATGCGAAACCGGGGGCAAGCAATGCGGGCGCCCCGAGGAGCGGGTAAACTTCGCGCGTGCTTTGCGGGCTGGCGTAGATAAAAATCAGCGCCCAGATCGCAAGGTCGGCAGCCGCAGCGACCAGCGGGCGGACACTGAGCCCGTGATTGCGAAGCGCCGCGTACTCGCAGAGAAGAACCATCAGGAGGAGGGTTGCGATGAAAGGCTCGAGCTGGTGCGTCGCAATCGATAAGGCCACGGCAGCCACGGCAGCCGTAACATTGGCCACCCAGAAGACCGATGCGAGATTGCGCTTCCACGCCAGGGCGTAGGCCGCGCAAACGAACGCGCCGAGCACGCCGGCGGTCACCGCGGCCGGCAAAACCTTGAAGCGCAGTGTAAGTTCCCAGAGCATGGGAGCCAGGATCAAAGCCGACGTGCAGGCATAGGTCATGCTTGCCAACCACGCCGCTGCCGGCGCTCGCGTGGCCCATACCAGCCACAGCATCGCATACACAATGGCAATAGCCGCGATCGCCAGCTTGGGAAGCGAGGTCGATTCCGCAACAGCGCGCAGCAGGTAAGCGCCGGCAATGCCGAGCATGGCTATGCCCAGCACTGAAAATGCGCCGCCCGCCAGCGCAAAGGGGCGCGTCTCCACTGTCTCCGATGAACGTGTTCCCAGCGCGGGGAGTGCGCTGGAAACTTCAGAAGGATGTTCCAGGACATACACACGCCGCTCCAGAACTTCCAGGCGTGTGGCGAGCCGATTTATGGATTCGGGAAGATCGTCCATGCATTCCACCCGAGGGAAAGCTCTCATTCAAGAGAGCTGTCGCGCTCAATCCGCCGCTGCGGCTTCGTGCACACTCTTTTCAGACCACGGAGGCAGCAGCTTCACCAGAACCCACAGAAAAGCCAGCGGAAGAAGGGTGAGAAAAATTGCCGGCAGCAGGCCCTCTTTTGTTACCAGGCTCATCTTGTAGGTCGTGAAGCCGAGAAAGCTCTTTGAGAACAACTGCCCGCCAATCACCACATTCCAGCGCATGGCAAAGATCCCGACCAAGGTCAGGCAACCGGCCACGGCATAAATGCGCTTGCGTGCAATCTCCGGCAGCTTCACCACCTGCGTCACGCCCAGCATGACGATCGGCAAAAGCGTGCCCAGGAATATCTGCACCACGATGTGCGAAAAGTAGAGTTGGGTGTGGACCATGAAGTTCAGGCTGCGGAACGATTCGTCGGCTTCATAAATTCGATGAATCAAGTCCAGCATCTCCAAACTGAAGTCGATGATGAAGATGTAGAAAAGGTACATCCCAATGGTGTCTACGCAGCGCATATCGATCGCCTGCTTGCGCAGCTTGCTAATCGCCATGTACAGCACCATCACCCCGGCAATTCCCGACACCATCGCCGAAAAAATGAACACCACCGGCATCAACGGCGACGACCACCAGGGATTGGCCTTGATTGAGCCGAAGATGAAGCCGACATATCCATGCAACAGGAAGGCGGAAGGAATGCCGACGAGTGTCACAATGTATCCCACCCGCTCGTCGATCGCCAGCGACCGCTCGCTGATGTTGGCCGAGCCCAGTGTCATCACCCGGTAGACCAGGCGCAGCAAGCCTTTGCTTGATTGCGACAACAGCACGATCTCCCGCCGGTAGTCCAGCCAGATTTCCAACACGAGCACGGCCATCAGGTACCACAGGTACACGTACCCGAACATCGCCATGGCCGACGTGCTATGCGGAGTAAAGTACATCTCCGGCGAACGGAACGGGTGGCCCAGGTGCAAGACCAGAGGCAGCGGCGCAACCAGCAGAAACGCCAGCGCCGTCAGCAGCGCCAGCCGATAGGTCGGCTTGACCGCCTCCACGCGAAAGACACGCTCCAGCGACGCCAGAATGAACGCGCCCGCCACCAGTCCCGTGATGTACGGGTACAGCACGATCAGCACGCTCCACTGGAGTCCAATTTCGTTCGGATACATGAAGCCTTCAACACCGTTCATAACCCCTCACCCGTCCAGCTTTTAGCTTCTAGCTACTTTTTTATCGCACTGAACCGTCCATGTCGTTGTAGAACACCTTCGCGCCGGTGGCCATCTGCGGCTTCAACACCTGCACGCTGTGCGTCTTCAGGAACTCGTGAATCGGGTCGTTGGGATTCTTCAAATCCGCCAATTGCCGCGCCCCGGTCGGACACGCTTCGCAGCACGCAGTCGTAAGTCCCTTGGTAATCCGGTGGTAGCAAAGCGTGCACTTATCCGCGACTTTCTTTTCCGGATGAATGTAGCGGCAGCCGTAGGGGCAGGCCTGCACGCAATAGGCGCAACCCAGGCAGTATTTCGGGTCGATCAGCACGACACCATCGGGACTGATAAAGGTCGCGCCCACCGGGCACACCTGCGTGCAAGGTGAATCCGCGCAGTGGTTGCACATCTTGGGAACGAAGAAGTACTTCCCTGCATCTTCCTGCGCAACCGGGAACCCTTCCTTGCCGCCATCGGGCGAGATGACCTGGGGGCTGATCATGTTCTCGTCGGTTACGTGATACCGTTCCACCCAGGTGCGAAAGCTCCCATCCGGCACGTCGTTCTCAGTCTGGCAGGCCCTCACGCAGTTGCCGCAGCCGATGCACTTGGGGATGTCGATTAACATGCTCCACCAGTGATCGCTCATCCTGTAGTTAGGCGAGGCTTCCGGGGTTCCGGCAAGCACGGACTTCCATGCAACCGCCGCCGCCGGCAAAAGAATCAGGATTTGACGCCGGGAAATATTCACTTCGCACCTCCTGCATCCATTGCCGGGCTGTGCGGCTTGTGGCAGGTCTCGCACGGCAGCCCCGTCGAGTGGTCTGCCGGAACCACCTGAGGAAAGCCCTTTGGTTTAGCTGCGCTGGCCGTATGACAGCGGGCGCACAGCACTGCCGTGTCGGGAAGAACAGGTGTCATTGCGGATGGATCGTCGGCATGTTTTTCCAGCGCCCCGTGGCAAGCTTCGCAGTTCACGTGCGCATGTTTGCCCTTCGATTTCACGTCCAGAACATCCGAATGGCAGCTTTCGCAGGCTTGGTGGCCGGCAAACTTGATGGGACGCGCGGCGATCTCGCCGATGGAAGCCCCGCGATAGTGCCCATACTCGCCAAAGCTTTTCGGGACAACATAGTGGCGTACCACCAGAAACACCAGAAAGGCGAGGACAAATAGCCCTGCAAACACGAAAAGATGTTTTGCGTCCTTGAAGAAACTCATGAAGCCATATCCCCTTAGCGACCCCGCCAGAAGGTTCCGCGAAGCTGTTAAATGTGATTTGGAACACTTCTCGTACGCCTCACCGTACAGGAGCATCTCCGGGGTCTGTATGTGAGTTGAATCACACGCGGACGTGACACACCGCACGCGCAGCACACAAATCGCCCGCCAAACCACGGCGAATCCGCATCGCAATTCTTTGTCAGAGTTAGCTCAATGGCCAGGCACAGCGTGCACTGCGGTGGATTCTTCTCCAGCCGCCAGCCGCGTCAGCGTCAGCACGGTGATGTCGTCGTCCTGGCCGAACTTCACAGCGGCCTCGGTGGCTTGGGCGGCGCTTGGGTTGGTCGCGAAGAGGGTTTCCAGGCGGTCAAAGCCGTAGAGCTCTCCGGACGAATTGCGCGCTTCGAGCAGGCCATCGGTATAAAGGGCCATCCGGTCCCCGATTTGGACGTTGAAGATTGTTTCCTCGTAGCTGGCTGCGGCCGCGAGGCCGAGCGGAAAGGCGCCGGGCAAGCTGAATTCGTGGCCATTGAGGAAGAGAGAAGGATGGCCGGCGCTGGCAATCGCGCAACTGCCATCGAGGCCAAGGCGCAAGGCGATGCAGGTGGCGAAGCCGCCTTGCATGCGGCCGTCGAGGCTGCGGTTAAGTTGCGCAAGCAACTCGGCCGGCCCGGAATAGTTGTCCGCCAGCACACGGACAGCGCCCACGATGAGCGATACGGTCATGGCGGCTTTGAGTCCCTTGCCGCTGACGTCGCCCAGAATCACCAGCGTTCCGCTGCCTGCGGGCGGGTCGCCTTCGATCGGAATGATCTGGAAGAAATCGCCGCCCACCTCCTGTGCTGGGCGGTAAGAGCTGGAAAGAGCAAAACCGGGAACGGCCGGCAGCGTAGCGGGGATCAGCAACTGCTGGAGTTCGCGGGCGCTCTTGAACTCCTGCTCAAGAGCACTCTGGCGCCGGCTGCTGTCGGCTGAGTAACGGTAGACCGCATAGATGATGGACAGCAGCAACAGTGTGCTGGCCACGGTATAGGGCGAGATCGGATTGCCATTCACAGTGAAGAGGGGCGCGTAGATCCACTCTCCCAAGGTCCAGTGAGTGTACCGGCTGCCTTGTTGGGCCGCGATCTGGGCCACGGAAAGCATCTGGACAAGGAACGCGAAGATGGCCACCATCCAGCGCGCGGAGTCCAGTCGCTTGCGCCGGACAATGGCAATCACGACCAGCACCTGGGGAAGCGCTTCTGTGACTGTAAAGACGGTAGTCAAGGCCGCGTCCGCAATCTGCTGTGGACGGGTCCAGTTGTACATGCCAAGGATCAGAAGTCCATCCAAAATGAATGCCGTTGCGTTGATGCGGGCGGCAATTCGGACTTTCCGCACCAGGGAATGGCTTTCAGAAAGCTGAAGAAGCGACAGCAGCAAAAACCACAATGAAATGTCTTCCAGCGAGTACACCGGCTGCTCCAACCCGAGAGCCACATTGAATGGCAAACGAATGAGCATCGCGTTATCCAGAAGCAGAATTCCGACCGGGGCAAGACAGAAGCCCGTCATCCAAATGAGGATGGATTGGCGCCGGTCGCGCAGCCACGCCAGCAGGCTGAACAGGGCCACAAGCCCATAGAGCGAGTCCAGAGCAAAGGCGAATTGGTTGCCGCGCAGCCACCGGTAATCGAGGGCGGCTTTGCGGGCGGCGATCGCCTCAGGCCCTCCGGCCACAGGAGGAGTTTCGAATCCACCTAACTGGCCAGTGTCGTTCGAACTCAGGGGAGCCTTCCACACGCGCACCGCCAGCACACCGTTGCGTGCCGGCCCAAGACCGAAGGTTTGTGCCGATTGGTCGCTGTACGAGACCGGATGAGGCGGCAGCTTTCCGTTGCGCCCCACCAGCACGCCGTTCCAGTAAAGTTCATAGGCGTCGTCAAGGCGCTGAATCAGCAGGGCAAAATCCGGCGCTGCGCCTGGCGCTGGTGTGAGCGTAACGTGGCGGCGGTACCAGGCAAAGCCGGTGTAATTCGCATGGCCCTGCGCACCCCACGGCTCGTCGGCGGTCAACTGCTCCCAGTTGGAGTCGTTCAGCGCGGGCGCAGCCCAGCTCGGATCGTCGCCCAGATGAAATTGCCAGACGCCGTCGAGTGGCGCCGTGCCTTTGCCCAGACCGTCCAAAACCAGCTTGGGAGCGGCGGGAGCGGAGGACTGCTCCGCGCAACTCACTGCAGCGCCGGCGGTAAGCAAGACGAAGAGTTGTAATAGGAAGCGCGAACGGCGTGAGAGCATGACGCCAGGATACGCCGGGGATGATATTGGAAGTAAAGAGGATTCTTTGCCCTACAATGACTGTCGTTCCCGGACCGCCTTCGCGAAGAGCGGTGCTACTTCTTGCAGCCGATCGATAATTCGCGGCCGCGTCTCCCCGATTGCGCTTGCCTGGCTATCAAGCTTTTCCAGCACTGTCCAGGGATTCAGGTGATATTGATGCAATAGGAACTCATCGGGCGAGTGGACCAGAAGATGGTATTGCTGTAAAGCATCCTTCGGGAAGTGCTTTAGGTTTCTGGTCACTATCACATCCGACTTGGAGAAGATTGCGGCGGCAACCACATGTTTGTCTGACTCGTCGGGAATACTTGGCACTGCTGCAAGCAGACTCGGCGGGATGTGAATGCCCGCCTCTGGAAACGCCTCTCGCATCTTGCTGATGCGACGATTCGCCTGCTCCGCTGAGTAACCAAACTTGATAAGTGTCCGCTGTAGTTCTACTAGCGTATCATCGCTTTAGTGAGCCCGGTAGAGAGCCGGCTCTTCCGCACCGCGCAGCAGAACATCGCAAAGTGGCATGGGAGCCAGGACGCAAGTATCAAAGACGGCAGAATATTCATTATCAGGTGTCAATATCATCGACCTAACCTCTTACTGCAAAAGCACAATACTAAATATCATTCCGGGAGAAACGTGGTGTGTTTCTCCCGGTAAACTCAAGATTGTCGCATTTCACCTTCTGTTACGAGTGGAATTCGGTCGTAAATGCCCTCGTCGTATTCAGCTCGGGCCAAGTCGTCCAAAGTCTTGCGGCGCGTCGAATCCCTCCTTCCTTTGTAGGCCAAAACATCGCGGGCATATATCCGCCTGTGGGTTCCAACCATGTGGTAAGAAATCTGGTTTTGATCGAGCAATCCGATCAGGAACTGCCTTGAGACAGCGAGAAGCTTTGCCGCTTCTACGGTTGTCAACTCGGCCTCGTTCTGGAGCAGAGTGACGGACTTTCCAGCCTTCAGGTCGCCCAATAGCCTACATAGAAAGGAATAGAGGTTGGGTGGAAGAGATTGTGCCCTCCCGTCCGGTCCCACCAACTTTGCTTCCCCCCTACGCAGCTCCTTATATAACGCCTGAACCTCTCTCTGATCCTGTTGCGTGATCGGAACGCAGGCCACCTCCTCTTGGCTTGCCATTGTCATTCCTCAGTCATGACACGCAGTCTGCGTATTCGCTACAACTGCTATAGATGCTATATAGCATTTATTCGCTATATCTGTCAACTAGCTGCCGGAATTATTCTTTGAAACCTGCAAAAATGGAATCCCTGCAATGTGAGTCGGCCTGAGACTGTATCTGCTTGTTAGGATGGATATTAGGAGTTCAAGATGCCAAGGGTCCTCGACGGTGCGGCTATTGCCGCGGCCATCAAGCTGGAAGTAGCCGAGGAGGTGAAGCTGCTGGCCGCGCAGGGCATTCGGCCCGGACTGGCGGTGGTGCTCGTAGGCAACGTTGCCGCCTCGGAGATCTATGTCCGCGGCAAGGTGCAAGCCTGCGCCGATCTCGGCATCTTCAGCGAACTCATCACGCCTCCCGAAACCGTGACCACTGAAGACCTGCTTGATCTGGTCGCCAGCCTCAACGATCGCGACGAGATCGACGGCATCCTCATCCAGTTGCCGCTGCCCCCGCAGGTCGATGCAAAGGCCTTGTTAGACGCCGTTTCCCCAGCCAAGGACGTAGATGGCTTGCATCCGGTGAACGCTGGCCGCTTGCAGGCGGGCCGTCCCGCGCTGGCGCCCTGCACGCCGGCCGGGGTGATTGAGATTTTGCAGCGCAGCGGCATCCCTATCGCCGGCCAGCACGCCGTGGTTGTTGGCCGCAGCGACATTGTCGGCAAACCCGCGGCCATGCTGCTGCTGCACCAGAACGCCACCGTCACCATCTGCCACTCGAAGACCCGCAACCTGCCCGCCATCACCCGCGACGCTGACATATTGGTGGCCGCCATCGGCCGTCCCGGCTTCATCACTCCGGAGATGGTCAAGCCCGGCGCAACCATTATCGATGTTGGGATCAATCGCATCACCAGCCGCGAGGAATTTGACCGCTTCTTCGCCGGGAACGCCAAACGCGAAGCCACCTTCGCCAAGCGGGGTTCCACGATTGTGGGCGACGTTCACCCCAAGGCATTCGAGCTGGCCGGCGCTTACACGCCTGTTCCCGGAGGCGTGGGTCCGCTGACCATTGCCATGCTCATGGCCAACACCGTGCGCGCAGCCCAAATGAGACGAAACTTGCCGCGGCGGGGGCTGTAGGCGATGCTGCGCGTCGGCCTCACAGGCGGTCTCGGGAGCGGCAAGAGTACCGTCGCCGGCTATTTGCGCGAACTCGGCGCCGAGGTGATTGAAGCCGATGAGCTGGGGCGCGCGCTGATGGAGCCGGGGCAGCAGGTCTACGCGGAAATTGTGCGGGTATTCGGCCCGGAAGTGGTCAACGCAGATGGCAGCTTGAACCGGGCCCGCCTTGCTCAACTGGCCTTTCGAGGCAGCAGAATCGATGAGCTGAATGCGATCGTTCATCCAGCGGTCATCGCCGCGCAGCAGCACTGGATGGACCAGGTTTTCGCACGCGATCCAGCAGCCGTGGCCGTGGTTGAGTCGGCGCTCATCTTTGAGGTTGAGCGGGATGCCCGTGCCCGCGGCGAAAAGGACACCATTCTGGCCGATTGGCGCAAGCGCATCACCCGCCTCGTCGTGGTTACCGCGCCCGATGCCGTCAAGATCGCCCGCTATGCCGACAGAATCTGCCAGTCTGCCGAAGGCCGCGGGGCTGGCGCAGGTCGCGAGGCCGCCGAAGCCGATGCCCGCCGCCGCCTGGCGCACCAGATTCCCGATGCTGAAAAGGCAGCCAGAGCCGACTATGTAATAGAGAACACAGGAGATAAAGCATGCCTCCGCGCCCAGACTGTCGCACTTTGGAGCCGTCTCAAGGCCGAGAGCAACAATTTCCCTCCAAACCTGTCTTTAGAATAGGAAGTAGCGGCCGCGCCTTCCCTGCGGAACATCGGCGCGCCGCAGCCGTATCTGTGTCAGGAAGGTCATGAAGGTCCAAGAGCCATGAAGCCATTGCGTCTCGTTCTTTTTGTTGTCCTGCTAGTGGGTGGATTCTGGTACCTCACCACGCATCTCTCCTCCAGTCCTGGCGGTTTGGAAGGGAGCCATTTCTCCCTCTTTGGAGTGCGTGGCGTCAGCTCCCCGCTCCAGCTCACCGAGGCTCAAGCCGCACCAACCTACGACGCCGAGGAGCAAAACAACATCGCCATCTACAAGAGGGTGCTGCCCTCCGTGGTCAACATCACTTCAAAAGCGCTGGTCTTCAACTTCTTTTACGGAACGGTGCCGCAAGAGGGCCAGGGTTCGGGCTTCATCCTCGACCGGTCCGGCCACGTGCTCACCAACTTCCACGTCGTCGAGGGCGCCAATCGCGGTATCAAGGTGATGCTGAGCAACAAGAAAAGCTATGACGCCAGGGTGGTGGGCACTGACAAGGCTCACGACCTGGCCCTCTTGCAGATCGACGCGCCTAACCTTCAGCCGGTCACGCTGGCTGATTCGACGGAACTCTCCGTGGGCCAGAAGGTCTACGCCATCGGCAACCCGTTCGGCCTGGCCGGTACCATGACCCGCGGCATCATCAGCGCCATTCGTCCCATCCGGAGCGCCGACGGCGCGCCCATCGAGGACGCCATTCAGACCGATGCGGCCATCAACCCCGGCAACTCCGGCGGCCCACTGCTCAACTCCCGCGGCGAGGTCATCGGCATCAACACCATGATCGCCTCCAACGGCGCCGACCAGAGCTCCGGCATCGGCTTTGCCATTCCCATCAACACGGCGAAGGCAGTCTTGGCTGACCTGACCCGCTACGGACGCGTCAAGCGGCCTTCGTTGGGCATCGACACCTACGCCATCGGCCCCGATCTGGCCTCGCAGATGGGCCTGGCCGTGGATTCCGGCGTCCTCGTCCAAACGGTAGCGCACGGCGGCGCGGCTGAGCGTGCCGGTATTCACGGTGGCAACCAGCAGGCGTACGTCGGCAACACCCCTATCTTGCTTGGCGGCGACCTCATCGTGGCCGTCGACGGCCACGAAGTCACCGATCCCCAGGACATCAACGCCCTCATGGACAAGCACCAGGCCGGCGACACCATCAGCGTCACCCTCTATCGCGGACGCCGGCAGATCACGCTTAAATTGATTTTGGGAGAAGCAAGGGACGCAAATACTTAAACAGGGAATCGAGTCGATAGTCTGAGCTACTTGCAAAATTCGACGTCGGGAACGTTTGAAGTGTCAGGGCACGACTTGAGTCGTGCCGCAAAAATCCAAATAGGATTCCGGCTTTAGCCGCTGCGGAATTGCAAACAATTGAAAACAAAACCGCAGGGGCTAAAGCCCAACATCTTCCTGCTGAACTGGCGGCACGACTGAAGTCGTGCCCTGACGCTTCTTGCCCTCTCCGTGGAATTTTGCAAGTAGCTCGTCTCTCATCATTAAGTTTTCCGGGCCGCTTCTGAATGGAAGCGGCCCGTTCCGTCTATGTTTTCTTTTGAGTCTTCATGAAGGCTTACTGGAACGCGACTCTGGAATCCAGTGAGTCTTTGGTGTTCTCGGCTTCCCTGTCGAGGCGAGCTCGTCTGGGAACCTCGGTCAGGTCCTGGTCGTGCGCTGTCCGTCGTACCTCAGCCTGGGCCGGTTTCAATTGCGTGGGAATGGTTTGCATTCTTCGTGCCTCCTTTGCGGTTGAAGCGCGTTTTTTTGAGCAACGATGGTGTGCCCAGACTGTGAGGCTTACATCACAGCTACAGAGGCGGGGTGGGGCAAGGAAGTCGAAGACCGCCGATTTTACGGTACTAAAGTCCACTGTGGCCTTGATACCACCAGGTAGGGGGGTAGGGGGTGCCGACGGTGCGGGCCGGGCACATCCCTGCCAGATGCCTTAGAAGCCGGCCCGCACTTCGGCATACTCCGCATTCACAACTTGCATCCGCGCCAACTCGACCGGCTCGCCGTAGTGCCCGGCCACGATTCGAGCGGCCTTGCCTTCGTCCATGTAGGGCAGCACCGCAGCCAGCTTGATGGTCGATTGAGTAGCCATTTGCGCCACCGCTATTTTGCTGGACACTGATTGAACAAGCGCGAAGATCGTGCTCACAATGGTTGCCACGCCCTGAATGCAGGCCAAAGCATGTTGCTGGCTGGCCGTGTTGGTAATCTTTGCCGCCTGCAGCAGTGCGGCATTCACCTGTTGCTGAAAGGTCACCACTTGAGTTTGAAGCTGTGCCAGCAGGCTTGCCGTCGGGTTCGCCAGATAAACCTTTGCCTGCGCCACCAGCAGACTTGAAGCCGCGTCAAACCCAACCGTAGCCACAGCAAAGATCGGCGCATCGGCCGGCGCCAGCAGGGATGCGGCGGAGTCCACCGTTGCCACCGCGCTTTCGAGCGCCGGCGTCCAGTTCACGATGTCCTGCGCAATGGTCACACCCGAGCAGCCGCCCACAAACGGCAACGGCAACAGCAGGGCGATCAGAGCCCAGACGCCGAGCTTGGCGGTGCTGCCGGTGGACGAAGACGCGCGTACGGACTCCGTTCCTGGATCCCGGGCGAGAAGGCCCAGAAGGGCTGTGGCAATTGCGCCGGCCAGCGTAACGACGGTGCCGCTGCCGGCCGCGCCCAGCGTGAGGCCCTGTTGTGAGAGCACGCCGGCGATGGTGACGACCGCAATCAACAACCCGGCGGCCGATGTCTTTGGGTGATTCCAAACGTTCGAGATAGGGTTCATGCAGAAAGCTCCTTCCAAGCGAAAAGACGGCGGAAGCCGCCTTGGTTTCAAAACGATTTGCCCGGTTCAGTGGCCAGCCCGTTGCGGGCGGGCCGCTGGACTCGGTATGTCGCAGCTCCTCGGATTCGAGCGCCGCCGTGGTTGTTGCCGCGCTCCCTCGAGAGAGCTGCTGCCGCACAGGCCTCGACGGTCCCGCGCCCCGGCGCCATCCGCAAAGGGGGGAGGGCGTACTCATTCGCCGGGCGCGGCATCTCCGTCGCTTGTCTGGCTATCTATAAGGCTAGGCAATCCGGGGTATATCTTCTGCAAACAAAGCTTCGATTCGAAGGCATATCGAATCAATGAGTTACTTAGCGTTTGCTGGAGCGAACGTCTTGACAGCCGAATTAAAAGGGGATTCCGCCGGTGGCGTCCGGCCTGATAGAGCGCTGGCTCGTCACCGGAAGCGCCTGGATTCCTGGATTCCGCGACCTTGACGATGTTTACAGGGTGGTAATTTCCGAGTAGGCGACCACTCGCCCGAAACCAGCAGAACTGCAAGAGAAATCAGATTCCACACTACAGAGCTATGAACTTTCCGAAGACACCGTTTTTTTCACCTTGGCATTACGAAGAGGCTCCGCCACCAAAGACCAGAACAACTCTGTAACATTCCTATATGAGCTACCGTTATGCAGCGAGCGCTATTGTTGGAGCGGTCTTATTCCTGTTTTACTTCCAGCCTTTTCTTCCGTATTCACAGCGAAACCAGTTCTCCCCTCATTGGTGGCCATTCCCGGTGACCGCGCTTATCTGTGGTTTTCTGCTAAGTCTCGGCCTGACGAGTCGCCGTTTCTGGGTTCCAACCTGTCTACTGCTGACGCTGCTCGCCGCGTATGCCGTTCTGATCGTGGCTGATTCAGTAATCGGCGCTATCGACCACAATCTGTTTCCTATCGAGTTCATGTTCATTGCTCTACTGACGTCGCCTGCTTACCTCGGAGCGTTACTTGGTGCCGCCATTGACCGTTTTAGATCTCGCGGGCTGAAAACTTAAGGGAATAATGTCGATTAGCGGCACTTGACTCTCCTTGATAGGCATTTCGCCGCGTAATGCCTGCAAAATCAGGTCTTCGGCAATTAGGGAAGTGCGGCGGTCCAAGAACCCTTTGCCTGGGGTTCGGGACGGATGACCGTCTAACCGGAAGTTACCTTTTAGGCAACATCACCGCACGCTGCCGACGCGGATGATGCTGTTGGGCGCCCTTGCGCGGTGTCTCGGCGCCTTGACGCTCGACAGCGGGACTCCATCTCTTTGCGCTGGGTGGCGGCATGGACTCTATTCAGCGCTTGACAGGGCGCGAGACTAGCCCACGCGCTTCACATATCGCCGGCCGCGAATCTCGTACTCTCCGCCAGCCACACGGCGAATGGCCTCGCTATAGGCGATGTGCTCCTCAACCAGAATCCGCGCCGCCAGCGAGTGCGCGTCGTCGCTCTCCGGCACCGGAATCGCCCGCTGCACCACAATGACCCCGTGGTCCAGGTGCTCGTCCACAAAGTGAACCGTGCAGCCCGCAATCTTTACCCCGTATGCGAAGGCCTGGTCCTGAGCCTCCAACCCTGGGAAGGCCGGCAGCAGCGATGGATGAATATTGAGGATGCGGTTGGGAAACGCGGCAATGAACTCCGGCGACAGCAGCCGCATGTAACCTGCCAGGCAAACCAGATCCACGCGGTGCGCCCGCAGGCAGGCAATCAAGTCGGCGTCGTGCTCGGCGCGCGTGCGGCCTTTGGAAACGAAGACCGCGGTGGGCAGTCCTAAATTGCGAGCTGCTTCGAGGCCGGCGGCGTCGGCCACGTTTGAGACTACGACGGCGATCTCCACGCCGGGGAGACGGCCTTCAGCTACGGAGCGGGCGATGGCTTTGAAATTGGAGCCGCGGCCGGAGAGAAGAATCCCGAGGCAGAGGGGCCGATCTTTCGACGCGAGTTCCAATTCTTTCCTCAGGGGCTAAAGCCCGCGCTCTTATTTATTGCACTTGCGGCACGACTAAAGTCGAGCCCTGACACTTCTCGCCGTCGCGAACGAATCCTTCCGCAATGTACACATCCGTGCCCCGGCACTTCCACATTCAGACAAACTCATGTGTACTGCACCCGGCGATCACCCTTGACCACGCGCCCGATCAGATAAAACTTCTCCTCGGCCCGGTTCAGCAGATTTTTTGCGCGCGCAAACTTGGCCGCTGGAATCACCGCAATCAGCCCCACGCCCATGTTGAAGGTGCGCATCATCTCCTCTTGCGACACCTGTCCCAGCGCCTGCAGATGCTCGAAGATCGGCAGCACCGGCCAGGATCCCAGCTCCACCTGAGCTTCGATATGCTTGGGCAGGATGCGGGGAAGGTTCTCCGAGATGCCGCCGCCGGTAATGTGCGCCATGCCAGTCGTAAGCCCCGCGGCAACCAGTTTCTGAATCACGTGCAGATAGCTGCGATGCGTCCTCATCAGCACCGCGCCGGCTCTCTCCTTCAGGGCGGGCACATATTGGGTAACCTTGTAGCCGGCCGTCTCGAAGAGCAGCTTTCGCGCCAGCGAGTAGCCGTTGGTATGCAACCCCGTCGAGGGCAGGCCAATCAGCACGTCGCCCACCTTGATGTCCGCGCCCGTCACCATCTTGTCGCGGTCCACCGCGCCCACGATAAACCCTGCCAGATCGTATTCGCCATCGGCATAGAAACCGGGCATCTGCGCCGTCTCGCCGCCGATGAGCGCGCACCCGTTGGCCTTGCATCCCTCGGCCAACCCGGTCACCACGTCTTCGGTCACATCCGGATCGAGCTTGCCGCTGGCAAGGTAGTCCAAAAAGAACAATGGCGTGGCGCCCTGCACGGCGATGTCGTTCACGCAGTGGTTCACCAGATCCACGCCCACCGTGTGGTGCATTCCCAGCTCAAAAGCCACCTTCAGCTTGGTCCCCACCCCGTCGGCCGAACTCACCAGGATCGGGTTCTTCCAGCGCAGCGGGTCCAGCCGGAACAGCGCGCCAAAGCCGCCAATGCCGCCCAGTACATTGCGGTTGAAGGTCTTCTGCGCCAGGTACTTGATCCGCTCCTTGGCGCGGTCGCCGCTGCCGATGTCCACGCCGGCGTCCGCATAGGTCACGGATTTGGGTTTGGGCTCGACTTTGGTTTTCGGCTCGTTTTTGGTTTTCGGCTCGTTTTTGGCTTTCGGATCGTCAGGCACGATATGAGCTTTCTGCGGAAGGATTTCTTAAGCGGCGCGCACGGCCGGAAAGGTCGATTTTAGCAGCATGGAGCGGCCTTCGACTGTGCTTTACAGGAACCGCTCCCGCTCCTCGGGCGTGGGCAATGGGCAGCTCTCAAGCCGCCCCCAGATGCGGTACCGCCAACGCGCGATCATCTGGTAGCCCAGGTCGCGCACCGGGCCCGGAACCCACCCCAACGCAACGCCCACGGCCGGCCACGGGCGCGGCAGCTCACCCAGCAGTTCCACCAACGCCTCTGAGCGAGTGAAAACTCTCTCTCCCAGACCGCCCGCATCGCGCGCAACCAGAATTGTGCTGGGCTGGATTGTCCTGGGCCGGATTGTACTGACCGGGATCGTGCCGGGACCCGATCCCTGGACCTCCGGGCCGATTCCATGCCGCGCCAGCAGCCCAGCCACCTTCGGCGACTCGGAAGCCACAAAGCGCAGCCGGTCCCACCGGTCGCGCCTCAAGAGCCACCGCACCGAGCCGTTGCAAAAGCCGCAATGGCCATCGAAGATGACCAGCAGCCGGTCGCCGCGTTCGATTCGATCTGTCATCCGGAGTTAGGATGACAGAAACACCTCGGCGGACGCTCGAATGTCCATGGTTGTTGCGCAGTGGCGTCATACTGAGTCATACTTAGTCCTATGAGAACAACCAAAGTCGTTTCCATCACTCTGCCTCCGCCCCTTTTCGAGCAGGTTAAAACTCTGGCCAGGGAGGAAAACCGGACTGTTAGCGAACTTTTTCGTGAGTCCATCAGACGCTATCAGCGCGAGCGCGAGTGGGAGCGGATTCGTTCCTACGGAACGATGGCCGCTGAAATGGCCGACGTCAAAACTGAGGAGGACGTCGTAAATCTTATTCACGAGTTTCGTAGAGAAAAGAGACGCAATCAAATCGAAGCACTACAAGAGGGCTGAACGAGATAGCCCCAAGAAGGTCCGATGAGGATTCCGGGGGAGACGCGGGTAGTACTCGATTCAAACATCTACATTTCGGCATTTCTATTTGGTGGGAAGCCCCGCCAGGCAGTGCAGCTTGCGGAGCAGGGCGTTTTCATCCTGCTGATTTCTGCACCAATTAAATCTGAAGTGGAGGACACGCTTGCAGAGAAGTTCGGATACTCCCAAGCCATGATCTACGACTCGTGCCACCGAGTTTGGGATATTGCGCGACAGATTACCCCGACGGTCCGCGTCGATTTGTGCCGGGACGATGACGATAACAGGATACTGGAATGCGCAATGGCAGGTGATGCACGATTCATTGTGACCGGTGATCGAGACTTGCTCGATCTGCCTGTAGTTTCCCAGTACACAATTCTAAAGGTCGACGCATTTTTGCAGATTATGCATGCTACCGCCTAAATGCACCAGGAATATTTCAGCCCATCGCCTTCTATACTGAACCCACCATGAGTCCCCAATTCCCAGCCCCCGTCCGCACCCGATCCAAGGCCCTGCAACAGCGCGCCGAGCGATTCTTCCCCGGCGGCGTCAACTCGCCTGTTCGGGCATTCCGGGCGGTGGGCGGCGCGCCGCCGTTTGTCCAGAGCGCCCAGGGTGCCTGGCTCACTGACGCCGACGGCAATCGCTATATCGACTACTTCAGCTCCTGGGGGCCGATGATCCTCGGCCACGCCTTTCCCCCGGTGGTCGAAGCTATCCAGCGCGCTGCGCGCAGCTCCGCCAGCTTCGGTGCTTCCACCGCCGCCGAGGCCGACCTGGCCGAGCGCGTCACCGCCTGCTACCCGGCAATCGAAAAGCTCCGCTTCGTCAGTTCCGGCACTGAGGCCACCATGTCGGCCATCCGCCTGGCCCGCGCCGCAACCGGCCGCAAGATCATCGTCAAATTCGAGGGCTGCTATCACGGCCACTCTGACGGCCTGCTGGTCAAAGCCGGCTCCGGCGTCGCTACTTTTGGAATACCTGGGTCGGCCGGCGTGCCTGAGGAGATCGCGCACCTCACCCTCGCTCTGCCTTACAACGACCTGCCCGCGGTCGAGGCCGCCTTCGCCGCCCATCCCAACGCAATTGCGGCGGTGATTCTGGAGCCGGTCGTCGGCAATGCCGGCTGCATTCCGCCCGCCCCCGGCTATCTCGCCGGCCTGCGCGCGCTCACCGCCCGCGAAGGAGCTTTGCTGATTGCCGACGAGGTGATGACCGGCTTCCGCGTGGCCCTTGGCGGTGCGCTCGAGCTTTATGGAGTGGACGCCGATCTGGTCACGCTGGGCAAGATTGTTGGCGGAGGCCTTCCCGTGGGCGTCTTTGGCGGCAAGCGCGGCCTCATGGACCTGCTTGCCCCGATCGGCCCCGTCTACCAGGCCGGAACCCTCAGCGGCAATCCCCTCGCCATGGCCGCCGGCATCGCCACGCTCAGCTACCTCCAGGATCACGCCGCCCAGGTCTATCCCCAGCTTGAAGCCACAGCCAAGGCCGTAGCCGAAGGCGTCGCGGCAGAAGCCGCCCGCGCCGGCGTTCCCCTCACCGTCAACCGCGTGGGCGCCATGTGGACCTGGTTCTTCACTCCGGGGCCAGTCACCGATTACGCGCAGGCTGCTCTGAGCGACACTGCCGCCTTCGGCCGTTTCCACCGCGCCATGTTGGATGCTGGCGTCTGGCTTCCGCCGTCGCAATTTGAAGCGGCGTTTCTGGGCACTGCCCACGGTGAAGAAGAAGTAGCAGCCACCATCGCCGCCGCCCGTGCGGCTTTCCAGGCCGTTATCGCCGGATAGAACCTGTGTGCAGCCCTATCCCCACGCATCCAGCGTTACAAAGCGATGCGTAGCCTTGTAATGCGCGGCCAAAAGCCCAGCAGCGATCACCGACGGCCCGCGATCCGCACCCCGATCCAGATGATTTCCGTCGTGGAGCACGATGTTCGCTGCCCTGCCTCGCCTCTGCGCACGGTCAATGGCATGGATCAATCGCATGGCGATCACATCGGCCGAAGGCTCGCTCCAGTCCGAAGTCATCGCGTTCCAAAGCACCGGAACCATCCCCAGCGACCTTGCCAGGCGAAACACGACGGGCCGGCGCGCCCCAAAAGGCGGGCGGAAATATTTCACCGCGACACCTGTAATCTGCTCCAACGCTTCACTGGTCCGGGCCAGCTCCTCTTCCACGCGCTTGGCCGCAGTCAGCGCCAGGTTGAGGTGGCTCCAGGAGTGATTCCCGATGAGGTGTCCGGCCGTCACAATCCGTCGCGTCAGCTCGGGCTCTGCCTGGGCGTGGCTGCCCATAAGGAAGAAAGTCGCCCGCACATCGTTGCTGGAAAGAATGTCGAGGAGCCGCGGCGTCCACGCCGGGTTGGGACCATCGTCGAAAGTAAGCGCGAGTTCGCCGGGACTGCGCGGCGCAATCAACGCCTTGCCGAAGATGCCCGATCCCGGCCACAGTGCTGCATAGGCACAGCCGCCCGCCGCCAGTCCGACCGCCGCGCCCAGCCCGGCGGATATCTCTATAGCGATTGGTGAGAGCATTGTGCCTTCCAGTGTGCAGTGTCAGACAGCGGGTCGGCAAGCCAGCCTCAGCCCCTCCCATGGAAGCGCATCCTAAATGGGCCTCTTCCGGGCCTCCATCGCACTCGCGCCCCCATAGACGGTATACTCATCTTGTTCGGGTCGCATCCTGAGTCCGCGGAGCGGCACTGGAGACAACATGAGCCTTGCCAGTTTTCCCGGGGGCTTCCCCGGCGGCGGTAGTTCCACCCCGCCCAGCACGTCCAGCACAGCCCATTCCAGCACAAAAGTCACCGTGCCTGCGCTCACCGAGATGAAGCGCCAGGGCAAGCCCATCTCCGCTCTCACCGCCTACGACTATCCAACCTCGCGGCTGGCGGACGAAGCCGGAATCGACCTGCTCCTGGTCGGCGACTCGCTGGCCATGGTGGTTCTGGGCCACGAAAACACCCTCTCCGTCACCGTGGACGAGATGCTCCACCATACCCGCGCTGTGCGGCGCGCCGTCCGCCGGGCTCTGGTCGTCGCGGACATGCCCTTCGGCAGCTATCACGGGACAGTTGGGGAGGGATTGGCCAACGCCATACGCTTCGTCAAAGAGGCGGGCGCCGAGGCCGTCAAAATCGAAGGTCCACGCATCGATCTGGTCCGCGCCCTCACCGAAGCCGAAATTCCCGTGATCGGCCACCTTGGCCTCACTCCGCAAAGCTTGCATCGCATGGGCGGCTATCGCGTCCAGGCCCGCACCAGCGAAACTGTTCTCCAACTCAAAGCCGACGCCCACGCTCTCGCCGATTCTGGAGCCGGAGCACTCGTGCTTGAAGGCGTTCCTCGCGAAGTGGCCGCCGACATCACCGCCGAGCTGCCCATTCCTACCATCGGCATCGGCGCCGGGCCTGACTGCGACGGGCAGATTCTTGTCTTCCACGATCTGCTCAACCTGACCTTCGCGCCGCCCGCCAAATTTGTCCGCCGCTACGGCGACGCCGGAACGCTGATTCGGTCTGCCATCGAGCACTATCGCGAAGACGTTGAGCACCGCGCCTTCCCGTCGGATGAGGAAAGCTATCATCTGCCTGAAGCCGCGCGGAAAGCCCTCGACGAGATTGAGGCGAAGCGAACCGTGTCAGGGCACGACTTCAGTCGTGCCGCAAAAGCCGCCAATTGAAAGTGGGCTTGAGCCCCTGAGGGAAGCAGGCTATATAGGTATTTCGATGGAAATCCTTCGCACTGTTGCCGAGCTTCGCCATTGGTCCCGTCAGGAACGGAGCCGCGGCAATACTGTCGGCCTGGTTCCGACCATGGGCGCTTTGCACGCAGGCCACGCGTCTTTGATTCGAGCGGCGCGGATCCGAGCTGCCCGGGATTCGAGCGGCAGCGTCGCCGTCAGCATCTTCGTCAACCCAACCCAGTTCGGACCCAACGAAGACTTTGCCCGCTATCCACGCAGCTTTGACGCCGACTGCGCTCTGGCCCAGGCCGAAGGCGCAGACGTCGTCTTCGCTCCAACGGTCGAAGAGCTCTACCCAGCCGGTGCAGCCACTTTCGTTGAAGTCGAAGGCTTGAGCGACCGCCTTGACGGCGCATCCCGCCCCGGCCACTTTCGCGGCGTAGCCACCGTAGTCGCCAAGCTGCTCATCGCCGCGGAGCCCGACCGCGCCTTCTTCGGCCAGAAAGACGCGGCCCAGGTAGCCGTCGTCCGCCGCATGGTTGCCGACCTGCGCCTCGCCACCGAAATTGTGGTGTGTCCCATCGTCCGCGAGCCCGACGGCCTGGCTCTCAGCTCGCGAAACGTCTACCTCAGCGGAGCCGAACGGGCTCAAGCTCTGGTTTTGAGCCGCGCCGTCCGCCAGGCCGAAGCATTAGCAGCCTCCGGCGAGCGCCACGCCAGCGCCCTGATAGCCGGCGTCCGCCAGACCTTCGCCGCCGTCTCGGAAATCCGCACCGATTACATAGAAGTTGTCGACTGGGCCACGCTCGAACCCGTAGAAATCGCCGTTCCCGGCACGCTCTTCGCTGTCGCCGCCTATGTCGGACCAACCCGCCTCATCGACAATGCGATCCTCCCTTAATGCGCGCAAGAGCACCGCTGTTTTTCAATGAGCGCCTTGGGCTGTTACCGCCAAATGACACCGGCCTCTGATTCAATGGCCTCCTGCAAGTGGCAGAACATGCGCGACAAGTTCTCTGAGAAACTGACCCGAGTTCATAAACACTGCAAAGTGGCCGCCATCGATCGGCACAAACTCTTTGAGCGGAGCATTGATTGCATTGAGATATTGCCTTGCGAGCGCAGTAGGAGTCGTAAAGTCATCGGTCCCCTGGAAGAAAAATATGGGCACTGCAAACTCAAGCCCAAGATCCTTCGGCGTAGAGGACGTTACCTGTGGAACGAGACGGTCGCCGCTCAGAATCTGCCCGTCGATAGAATCGTTCAGATCTCGCACGGAATTGCCGGGAGCGACCAAGGCAAGTCCAAGGGTCCCTGCGAGAAATCGATCCGCGCCTTCGAAACTGTTCGCCCATTTGCGCTGCACGCCGTAGCCCTCGCCGTTCGCGTAAGGCGGTTCGCCAATGCGGCGCAGTTCGGCAACAGCCTGCTGATTTCCTGTGGCCTGCGCTTTCTCCAGCAGCGCGGCATAAGCCACTGAGTAGTTCTTTGTTTCATCGGAGACCTGGCCGGTGCCCACGTAGGCGTAGAAAAGGTCTGGTCTGGCCTGCACCATTCGAAGGCCAAGGATTGAGCCAAAGGAGTGAGCGACGAGAACGATCCTGTCCTTGCCGAGATGCTTCCGCAGAAATCCGGACAGTTCGATCCCATCTTGCGCCATGCGATCAAGGGTCATAGTGGAAGCAACCGAGGAGCCGGTTTTCCGAAGCGTTCTACCCGCGCCCCGTTGGTCCCATTGCACCACTGTGAAGCGCTTTTCCCATGGTGCGAAGTAAGCGAATGACCACGGATTGGTTACGTCGCCTGGGCCGCCGTGAACAAATAGCAGCACAGGATTTTGTCGATCTTCCCCCCGAATGGTGACCCATTGATCGATGCCTCCGAGGTGAACGTACATTGCCTCGTCAACGCCCTTTGTGGAGTCAATCGCATATTGCTTCGCGTTGCGCTCCCGCAGGAACGAAAGTGTCTGGTCGAACTTTCGATACTCTGCATCGTTGGAATCGGTCGCCGCCGTGCTCTCTCGTGCCGCGGACTGTTGCGACGGTGGACCCTGTACTTGCGCTGCGACTGACAGGAAGACAAAGAGGGACACACAAGCTCCGCAAAAAGGCAACATTTGAACTCTCATGGCAGAAGGATACGGATCGCGCACCACGCCGGTTCCCATGGTTTTCGGCAAGGATCGACTGGAGTGAGTCACCTGTATGAGGACGTCGATTTGTGCCAAATCGCCTTCCCACGAGTTAACGCCGCAAAAATCCGTTGCGTCGCAACGCCCCTCGGTTGCAAGCTGAAGTGAATGCCGGAACTCCCTGACATCGCCGCCTATATCACCGCCCTCGAAGCTCGCATCCTCGGCCAGCCGCTGGAACGCGTCCGCCTGGCCAGCGTTTTTCTGCTGCGCACCGTCGACCCGCCACTCGCCACAGTCGAAGGCCGCACCGTGCGAGGAATCCGCCGCATCGGCAAACGCATCGCCATCGGCCTCGAAGGAAATCCAGACGGCGACCTCTGGCTCGTTCTGCACCTGATGATTGCCGGCCGCTTGCACTGGCGTCCGCACCAAGCCAAACTCGCCGGCCGCCAGGCACTCGCAGCCTTCGACTTCCCCACAGGCTCGCTCGTCCTGACCGAGGCCGGCAGCAAACGCCGGGCTTCTCTGTATCTGCTGAGCGGCGAGGCGGCCCTGCGCTCCATCGACCCCGGCGGCGTCGAGATCTTCTCGACAGACCTCGACGGCTTTCGCGCCGCCCTCACCCAAGAAAACCGCACCCTCAAGCGCGCACTCACCGATCCACGGCTGATCAGCGGCGTCGGCAATGCTTATTCCGATGAGATTCTGCACGCGGCCGAGCTCTCACCCATCACCCTCACCCACAAGCTCAAGCCCGACGAATGGGATCGGCTGTTTGCCGCCGCGCGCTCCACGCTGACAACGTGGACGGACCGCATGAGGGGCGAAGCGGAGCGGAGCTTCCCTGAGAAGGTCACGGCATTTCGTCCGGAGATGGCCGTCCACGGCCGCTTTGGCCAGCCCTGCCCGCGCTGCGGCCAGAAGGTCCAGCGCATTCGCTACGCAGACAACGAAACCAACTACTGCGCCCGCTGCCAGACCGGCGGAAAGGTCCTGGCCGACCGCAGCCTCTCCCGGCTCCTCGGCTCCGACTGGCCTCGCACCCTCGATGAGCTGGAAGCCCTGAAGCGCCGCTGAAGCAAAACCTTGCAAGGGATGCAAAGGAATTTAGTATCCCTGGTTCCACTCAGGGTCCGCGCCGCGCATTTAACTTGACACTCCGCTATCGCCTCCCGCAAAGTGAGGGCGCGACTCCAGCCGGGCCGGGCAGCGATTCTGCCCCCATTTCTCTGTGTTTCCGGCCCCCCTCGGAGGCGGATTTCAGTCTATTCGGGAGACCTGTCAATGCATCATCTTCTCTTCAACCCCTGGGCCATTCTGGTCGCCGCCGTCATTCAGTGGGTACTGGGCGCGATCTGGTACTCGCCTCTGCTCTTCGCCAAGCCGTGGAAGGCCATGGTCTACGCGCGCGCTGAGCCAAGGAAAAACAGCATGGTTGCCGGCATGGTCGTGTCGTTCATGGGCAGCCTTATTCTCAGCTTTGTGTTGGCCCACGTCGTGCTCTGGGCTGACGCATCGAATTTTTTGCATGGAGCTCTGATCGGCTTCATCATGTGGGCAGGCTTTATCGTCGCGCCGCTTTCGGCGCAGCACATCTACGAGGGCCGGCCCTTCAACCTCTTCGCCATCAACACCGGCTTTTGGCTGGTAGGCCTCATCATCTCCGGCGGCTTGCTGGCCGTTTGGCGTTGATCCCCTCTTGATCCAGCTCGTTCTTTAATCTGTTGCGGGCGCCATCTGTTGCGGGCGCCCGTTACAATCGACCCATGAGCAAAGAAGTCATCGCAACCGGCAAAGCGCCAGCGGCCATCGGACCTTATTCCCAGGGAGTGCGCGCGGGCAACCTGATCTTCACCGCTGGACAGATCGCGCTTGATCCGGCAACTCAGCAGGTGGTTGCCAGCGGCATCACCGAGCAGACCACCCGCGTCTTTGAAAACCTGAAGGCCATTGTGGAAGCAGGCGGAAGCAATCTAGGCCGCGTGGTCAAGGCCACAGTCTTCCTCAAGGACTTCAACGACTTTGCGGCCATGAACTCCGTCTATGGCGCATACCTGGCGGCTGACGGGGAGGCTCCGCCCGCTCGCACCACCGTTGAGGTATCTCGCCTGCCCAAAGATGTGTTGGTGGAGATCGACCTGGTGGCGGAAGTCTGAAGCGGATCTTGCATCATCTTTACCGGCTGGGCGCCCCAGGCTGATGCCCCAAAGTCTCGATTTTGAAACCTGGGAGAACACAGTTCTCATTGAGGAAGTGTCCATGAGCGAGTTGCCTGAAAAGATCGTGCGGAGTGACACCGAGTGGCGCACCGTGCTGACCCAGGAGCAGTACCAGGTGCTGCGCCAGAAAGGCACGGAGCGACCCTTCACCGGCGCCCTCACCCAGAACCACGAGACCGGCAACTATCACTGCGCGGGTTGCGGAGCGCTTCTGTTTCTGAGCGGAGCCAAGTTCGACTCCGGCTGCGGCTGGCCCAGCTTCATGCTGCCCGCTGACTCCAAGGCCGTCGACGAGCATGAGGACCGGACCTATGGAATGCGCCGCGTCGAAGTCACCTGCGCGCGCTGCGGCGGACACCTCGGCCACGTCTTCCCGGATGGCCCCGCGCCCACCGGTCTCCGTTATTGCATCAACTCCGCCAGCCTCACGTTTACCCGGCAGAAACCCTAGGGCGCATTCGGGTTAACTCTTTACCGTCGAGATGGACATCATAGCCCACCCACCCATTGTGCAAAGGACGCACAATGGATGGGGCACAGCCGACGTGTTAACACTTGAGTTGAAAATGCTCTAGCCGAGCTCGCACTCCAGTTGCGAATGGCGATTAGAGACGCTTTTCACGCGCAACAAAACCCCGTCCGGATGAGGACGGGGTTTGCGTGATCTTGACTTGCGCCCTCAAAGTGGCAACGCCCTAGAATCAGCAGGGGCCAAACCCAGCGGGCTTTTGGCCCTCCAGCCTTATGCCTTGGCGATCTTGCCGCTCTTGATGCAACTGGTGCATACCCTCAGCCGCTTGGATGCGCCATTGACCAGCGCCTTCACCGCCTGCAGATTCACGCTCCAGCGGCGCCGCGACACGTTGTGCGCGTGAGAGATGTTATTGCCGAACTGCGGGCCTTTTCCGCAAATATCGCATACCTGTGCCATGACTTCACTCCAGATTCTTCTCGTTCAAATTTCTCTTGTCACCACCGGAATCAGCCTTATTCGAGCGTCATTGAAACTCCGCTCAGAACGGGACCACGCTGGGGCTGCATAAGACACACCACCCCGTCGGCTTGCCGAATCTCTAGTATACCCCGGAACCAGCTTTCGGGCCAAGGCGGGGCAAACGCCGGTAGTGGGCCAAGTGATTTCCACAGGCCCTTGTAAAGCTGGCCGCATCCGTGCATCATAAATATATGCCTAAGCGGTCAAGCAAATCAGATTTCGCACAAAATGCCCTCCGGGTCGTTGAGATTTCGACCGGAGAGCCATTGAAGCCGATTGAGAAAAACGCTGCGGCTGTGGCGCTCGGACGGCTCGGCGGCCTAAAGGGCGGCAAAGCAAGAGCGGCAAAACTGACAGATACTGAGCGTCGTGAGATCGCCAGTAAAGCCGCTCGCAAGCGATGGGAAAAAGAAGATTAGGCGAGGGATCGTGCTTCTCTCGCAGCTTCGTAAACGGCATCTACATCCGGGTCCTCTTCGTCTGATGCATCTGCTTCAAACGTCTTAGGGCTCAGAGAAACCACGTCTTTCTTGGCTTTCTTAACGTGGTTTGGATACCACGACGCAAGACCCCACTCGCCCTGCATATTGACAATATCGCCAACCTGACTCTCCCTGCGCCGTAGGATCGCGTAGACGGTATTGTATTTGCTATGGGGCAAACCCCCAGATTCGAGCGCGGCCATCAATTGCTGGGTAGAGAGTTTCTTACGCATATTACTGAGATGAACGACAGCCGCATCAGGAATGCTCTTCCCAAAAAATGCGTCCGGCTCAATTTTTCCGTCAAAGGTCGGCTTCACTCCCCCAGGTCCACCGCTCGGCGGAGCGCCTAAGTTTCCCATTCCTGCAATTGCTCGTAGACCGGCAATCATCGAATCCAGATGCGCCCTTTTCGCTTCCAGATCGGCAATCACTGCTTCATAATCGATGGTTGGTGTACTCATGGGTCCCCCCAAATTCCGCTAGGAAACCAGCGGAAACACTGGTAAAATGGATAAGTGCCGCGCGGGGCGGACCATCTCAGATCAACCCCGCTTGGCAGGATGGTTCCTGCGGTGTTTCCATAGCCGCTCGCCCTTTCTAGGGGCGGGATGTTATGGGCATCGGGGTTCTCCTCTCTAATGGCCGTTGGCGTCCGAAGCGCCTTCGGCCATTTCATTTTCAAGTATACAACAGGATAGATTGACGAAATCAATGAAAACTAACGTACATCTGTGGAAAAGTAGATCCTAATTGATTTTCTTGATTTGATTGATATTGACAAAGCATGACCGCTCAAGCATACTAGAAACATCATGAGTCGCTTAAGCACAGCACAGCGCGTCCAAGTCGTATCGGCCTTAGTCGAGGGAAACAGCGTCCGTTCAACCTGCCGCATGACCGGCATCGCCAAGGGGACGGTCCTTTCACTGCTCGCCGACATGGGCAAGGTCTGCGCCGAATATCACGATGAGCACGTTCGCAACGCGGCAGCGAAACGCATTCAGTGCGACGAGATTTGGTCATTCTGCTACGGCAAGGAAAAGAACGTCACAGAAGAGCAGAAGAAAGCTGGGGCTGGTAGCTTGTGGACTTGGACGGCATTGGACGCGGATTCCAAGCTGATCGTTTCGTACCTGTGCGGCGGCAGAGATGCAAGCTGGGCAAGATCATTTATGGAGGATGTAGCATCGCGTTTGACCACTCGCGTGCAGATCACCACAGACGGCCATAAAGCCTACATTGAGGCCGTCGAGGGTGCGTTTGGCATGGATGTGGACTATGCGCTGCTGATAAAGCTGTACGGCTCACCTGCGGCCCCGGAAACGCGCTACAGCCCCGGCGTGTGCATCGGGACGGAATCGTGCGTGGTCATGGGGAACCCGGACCCTCAACACATCAGTACATCGTATGTGGAGCGGCAGAACCTCACCATGCGGATGTCGATGCGCCGGTTTACGCGCCTCACGAACGCTTTCTCAAAGAAGCTGGAGAACCATGAGCACATGCTTGCTATCTATTTTCTTTACTATAACTTCTGCCGTGTTCATCAGACCATCAGGGTGACCCCTGCGATGGAGGCTGGAATCTCCAATCACGTTTGGACGATTGAGGAAATGGTGAAATTGTTGGACGGAAGGTCCATTTTAGAGGGTCTCAAAATGGCAATGTAACTTTCTTCTATACCACGAAAGTTGATTTAATTGTTACCACGTTTTCCACACATGCAACAAAAACTGTGCAAAACTGTATCTAAAAAAGTGGTACACTACCGCTAAGGGTGTTTCGCTAAATGTTCACCTTTGAGTCTTTATGAGATTTGACGAACAAAAGGTTACCGAGGCTGCGGCATTCCTTTTGGAATTGCGCGGCGGCTGTATGCACTATATCAAGCTCCTAAAGCTGCTTTATATCGCAGATCGTCATGCTTTTTCTGAATGGGGCATTCCCATAAGCAACGACAATTATGTTTCGATGGATAACGGTCCTGTTCTCAGCCAAACATACAACTTGATTAAAGATGGAGGACGGTTCTGGTCGGAATATATCTCAGCTCCTTTTCGCGACTACGAAGTTGAACTGAGCACGCCTCTTCAAAGGAAGAGGAGACTTTCGCTGGCAGAAGAAGAGACACTGCGAAATGTGTTCGAGACATATGGCCATCTAAACCGTTGGAGAATCGTAGATATTATGCACACCCTGCCTGAATGGAAGAATCCGGGCGGCAGCAGCATTCCTATCTCGATCAACGATATCCTTCATGCGTTAAACGAGCCGGAAGAAAATATTCAAGCCATCATTTCTGAAATAGAACAAGAACGTAATATAGAGCAGCGTATTGAGTCAGCGGAACGCGTAGAATCCCTTCGATGAGGAATTATATTTATGAAATGCGGAAGTGCGTATCTCCTATATGACGATGAGGATCCTACCTCAAAGCCACACCTTCACGTGGTGATATCCGATCCCGACGAAAGCGGTTGTATCGTTTTGGTTAGTATTACCACTGAGCGAGCGAAATCAGACACCACCACCCGCCTAGAGGCTGGGATTCATCGGTTCATCGTAGATCCCTCTGTGGTCGCATACAACTACTCAAAGATGCTGTCACGTGATCAGCTAAATAATCTAATTGAATCAGGGGACGCAATTCCAAAAGCCGACGCATCTGAAACCATCGTTAGGCGCGCGCAGGCTGGGATGCAGGAAACCCGACGAGCCCCGAGAGAAGTTCAAGAGTGCTTTCTTGCGTGGCTAGCCAAACAAGGTTCTGAATAGTCGAGCCCTGTGAAAGGTGTTTTATTTAATGAGTTTTAGTTTCTTTAAATCCGATTCGGTCCATCCAATATCGTCCAAGAGCCCTTGGAGAAGTTTAGCGCCGTATGTCTTCTTAGGGTGGTAGTGGATGCCGACCCGGTTCCCCTGTTCGTCTCTATATACCTGAATTGCACCGGAGCAATTCGGTTCGACCTTCCATCCACTCTTTTTCAGTGCAGCGATAATATAATATCGTCTGCTGTTTTGTTCTTTAACTGACTCCACACACTTCCACTGAAGGCCATGGTACCTCTACGTTTCTGGACAGAGATCGTCTTTCCGATGATGGCCGCACAAAGTGCTTCTCAGCGGAAAAATACGTACCGATGCTTCGGCGCTACGGAAGAGTGATCCACTTGTACTCGCCAGAAGTGACCCAGGGCAGGAACAACATTGGGAGAGGTAGGGATATATAGAGCATCATCCCGCACCGCAGGTGCGGCTGGGTTTTGCTTT
>Ga0224554_1000285_pt1 | contig 44468 bp, 44 predicted proteins | sample 714S22024metaG_FD_180666 | JGI IMG/M metagenome (GOLD analysis project Ga0224554, IMG submission 180666) | Peat soil microbial communities from Stordalen Mire, Sweden - 717 S2 20-24 | ecosystem: Environmental > Terrestrial > Soil > Wetlands > Peat | place: Sweden: Norrbotten County, Stordalen... | reverse complement strand
CATGCCCGCCACCAGATTGGCCTGGGGAGTTTCCATCACCAGGTGAAAATGATTGCGCATCAGACAACAGGCATGCACCTGCCACTCCGTCTTTTGACAGGCCTCCTGCAGGGTGGAGAGAAATTGCTGGCGGTCCAGATCGTCCTTGAAAATATCCTCGCGGCGATCTCCCCGATTGACAACGTGGCAAATCGCTCCCGCATACTCCATGCGCAATTTGCGCGGCATGGCACGATACTACCCCAAACCCAAAAAGTGTCAATAGTGAGGACTGACACGCATGGTATCAACCCGTTTGATTACCTGAAAGATTTGTTCACACGCTTGCCAGCGGCCAAGATCACCCAGATCAAAGAGTTCACGCCAGCGGCGTGGGCCAAGGCCAAGAAGGCGCAAGAGAGGGTGGTTGATCGGGCAGCTTGACAGATATAATGCAGCGCCCGACTTTCGATTGTGTTCATAACAATATAAATCTTCCAAATGCTTCAGATATGCGCTTTTCATCAACCCCACCGACGATAAAACAAACAAGACCCACCAATGCCAAGACGAGAAATATGCTTACCAGCGGCAATACCCAATACCGCTCACGGCGTAGCAACGCGACGATGGCAAAAACGAATCCGCCCAGACCACAACAAGGTACGTATACCTGTAAAATCCGAAGTTGCGCTGCGCCCACATTTACCGCCGGGTTTGGATGCAGCCTTATAAACACATAAATGATAAGCCAACTGCTGGCTGAAGCCGCTATGGACAATATTCCGCAGATGGGAGCGCGTTTCGGTTGAGTTGTCATAACTTGCAAGGGATGCCACGGAATAAGCGTTCCATTTCGCAACTTATATACCCATCCATCCAAAGGCTCAATTTGATAAAAAATTGCCCGCATCGATTTTTTCGATGCCAGGAACTAGACGTGGCTGCTCAGACGCATACATGTTAACTCGTTGACTATCAGTCGTGTAGCGGGTGTGGCGGGTTTTCCAGACCAATCTATCCATCAGGCGGTTCTTTGTGGCTGTGGTTCGAAGCTTGTGACGGCTCCAACCCCCGGACGCCTCGCCCCCGCAGCAGAATCGCAGCGCCAGGACCGCTGGTGCGTCGGAAATTTGGTGTGGCGTTGAGACTGTGGCCCAACAAATCGGCGCACAGCGCCGACGCTACAACCAGCAATTTATGCAAAAAATAAAATCAACCCTTTGCCGATGAGCAAACTGCTAGGGTTGCCAGATCACCCGCCAATACTCTGCCGGTCGTGATGGAACCACGGTGTTGGTGATGTTCAATATGCTGGCAGTGAGCGTGTTGGTGCTGACGGAAGTCCAGTCAACCAGATCTGTCGAACTCTCGAGGACATAAGTAACGCCACTTTGCCCCTGGATTTGAAAAACGAACTGGCTGGCGGCCCGATTGGGTGCAAGCGGCAGCAAATGCGCCGACGGCGGGAACACCATTACGGTGGCCGAATAAGGCGGGAAGGGGTAGTTGAAGGTTGTCGAGCTGATGCACAGGGCCGATTGCGCAATGTCCGGAGAGCCGGCGCCATATTCCGCGGCGTCATCCTGCGGAATCCCGTAAGAATAGACGGCAACCTCCGAGCCGGGGTTGAAGCCCGCCACCGACAACTGACCAGTCAGAGTGTTGACAGGATCCTTGTTGATGGTCAGCACCGTCAGGCTGCCGTCCTGGCGCCGGGCGGCGTAGACCGGGAGCAGCGGCCAATCGCTGGCGGCGCCGACCACAGTGTCCCCCACCTGCACAAAATTCGTCATGAGCGCCGTCGTGTAGTAGGTTGGGTAAAGTTCGGTTCCCTCCAAGACTCCGTAATCGCCGTAAAGACGCCAGCCGTAGAGCGAGGGGCTCACGTTGTAGCCGTAGGAGTCGCCGCCGTTGCGCAGGTTCCACCAGAAAAGCCCGTTGAACTCCGTTTGCATGAGTTGGGCCAGGCTGTCCATTTTGAAAAGGCCGTTGACCAGGCTCACGCTTTGTTTGCCGGGATTGGAGGAAACCGAATTGTTTTCCGTGCAGATCAATTCGATGTTCGTGCCATTGGCGCCCATGTAATCATTGATCATCCCCCGCAGGTTCGCCGCGTCGAAGGCCCATCCGCTGGAGGATTGCAACAACCCCGCGTCAGACTCACCTCCCCCGTTCTGCGCATACCGATGGTGGATGGCAAAGTCCGGCGTGACCCCCAAGCTTTTCAAGGTCGCCAGCAAAATGGGCGTCCAACCAAAGTTGACCTGTGCGGTGACCGGGTCAATCGCCGGATTGTCGGTATAGTGAGGATAGCTGTTCGCGCCGGGTGTGACCACCACCCCGATTTTGATCGTCGGATCCACCTGCTTCATCAGCGAGATATATTCGACGGCCCGGCCCGCATACGTGAAAGGATCATTGGGCGGGCTGTTGCTGTCGGTTTCCCACGAGCCGTAAACCTCGTTGCCAATCTCCCAGTATTTGAAACCCAGCGGCGCCGTCCGCGAGATGCGGAGAAAGTTTGAGCCGTCGTCCGTTGCCAGAGGCGCGGATGCCCGCAATGCGGCCCAAAACCCCGAGGATTGCCAGTTGATGCCATATTGATCGTTGCCCAAATGCACCGCGCCAGTCGTCGCGGCATTGCAATAGGCCACCCACGCGGCCGCTTCCTGCGGGGTGCCGGTGCCGTAGTTCACGGTGGTCATGGTTTCCGCGTTCAGGTTGGTGATCACTTGAATGAAACTGGCCTGGCTCGTGGGCCACGCATAACCGTTGTAGTCCGACTGGTCATCAACCCAGTGGTACACATCGGAATCGGACCCTCCCGGCCATCGCAACGCCCGCGCGCCCATATTGCCCAGCGAAGCGATGGACTGCGGTGTGTCAAGAATGCCGTCCCACATGGCCACGTTGATGCCGAACCAGCGCGCGTCAGCCCTGCGGATGGACTGGCTGGCGTTCACCGCCAACTGCGTCACCGCCGGCGCCGCGGCGCTGCTGAGTTGGATGTCGTCCAGATAAAATGCAGGCTCACTTGTGCCGGCGATGTCCTGGATGGCGAAACCGGTGAAGTTCGTCGCGTTCGCCACACCCAGGGCCGACAACGGCACCGAGTACTGCACCCAGGTGTTGGCGGGAGGTATGTTCAAGGCAAAGCGGCCGCTTTGCGCCCCATTCGCAAGATTGCCGTACATTTGGAGGATTTGCCCGCCGCTCACGCCGCCGTTGAGCCAGAAGCTGATGCTGTCATAGCCGCCATTGGTCATGGGATTATGTCCCAACTGAAAGGCGCTGTAGCCGCTGTTAATGGTCGCGCTGATGGAATCCGTGCAACCGGGGTAAAGCCGTGAAGTATTGGAGAGATTCACGCTCGTGCCATAACTGGAATTCGCCCAGCCGTTGACCAGCGCATTGGAATAAATCATCATGGTACTCATAATGGTCACGACCACTTGCGCCGTGGCCGCGCCGCAAGGTGAAAGCTGGCCGGTGGTGGTCAGTGTCAGCGTGACCGTGCCCGCCGCAACATCCGCGGCTGATGGATCATAGATGGCGTTCAACGTGGTCGCGTTCGGCGCAAAAGTGCCTGAGCCGGAAGTCGTCCAGATGCCAGCCGTGGCGCCGCCGCCCACCACGCCGCCCAAACCCGCCGTGCTGCCGCCCGCGTTGATGGCCTGGTTGCCTCCCGCGCCCGCCGTGGCCGCGTCATTGGGGTTGACGGTAAACGTCATGCTGTCGAACGCGGCATCCTGCGAGGAATCGGTGATGATGACCGTGTAAGTGGTTGTGCCCGCCGGCGAAGCTGTGGGATTGGCCACTGTCGTACTGCTCAACCCTGCGGAAGGAGTCCAACTGTAGGAGTAGCCGCCTGAGCCGCCGTTGGCCGTCGGATTGCCGCCAATCGTCGAGCTGCCGCCCGTGCAATTGGTCATGTTGCCGCCCGCGCTCGCCACCAGCGGCGGGATGCCGTTGAGTTGGATGTCATCCAGGTAAAACGTTGGCTCAGCCATGCCGCCGGCGTCCTGGATGACGAAACCAGTGAAATTCCCAATGTTCGCCACACCCAATCCGGACAAGGGCACCGAGTACTGCACCCAAGTGTTGGCCTGCGGGCTGCTCAAATGATAGGCATTCTCCCATGTGTTCTCCACGCCATTGGTGTCCAGCATGCCAAAGATCTGAAGATTTTGCCCGCCGCTCGCGCCGCCGTTGAGCCAGAAACTAATGCTGGCGTAGGCCGCATTCGACATATCCGGATGCAAGATTTGCATTCCCTCATACGCGCTGGGAATTGTCACGCTGATGGAATGCGTGCGGCCGGGATAGACCGGCGAGGTATTGGCGTAGTTCAGCGTGGCCCAACCCCAATTCTGCCAGCCGTTGACCAGCGCATTGGAGTAGATGGACATTACCGCAGTGCTCGGCGGCGGCGACAGCGGGGGCAGCCCGCCCAGCAAAACGATGTCATCGACATAGAAGGTCGGGATGGTGAAACCGTTGTCGTTCCAGATCCAGATGCCGTCAAAGTCCGGCTGATTGGACACGCCCAGGGCCGAGAGGGGAATTGCAAACTGTTGCCATGTGTTGGCGGCCAGGGGCGGCAATGTATAAAGGGTCTGCTCGGTCCCATCGAGCGTTCCCGCCACCGTCAGCACCTGTCCGCCTGACGCCCCGCCGTTGAGCCAGAAGGTCAGGGCTGAAAAGAACTCTGTGGAAGACGGGGTGTGCGTCAGTTGGAGCGCCCCATACGCGGTGCAGAAGACACTGATTGATTTGGTAAAGCCGGTAAGCCGGGGACTGCTGTTGGATAAGTTGACGGTCGCCCAACTTTCATCCCCCCACGCGTTTTGCAGGCTGTTGGAATAGAGGGTTTGGTTGGTTTGTCCGCAAAGCCATGCCGCGGAAATCTGCAGCAGACTTGCGGCGATGGCGATGGCATGGCATCGGCGTAGATTCATGCCCCCCACTGTATCCCATTTACCGAAAATCTTAAGAGCTTTTTTTGCAATTCCGCCCCGGGTTTTTCGAGGATGATTCCGGGTCACTGTCGAGGCGGTCCCATCTTCTCAACCGCGCCATTGCGCAACTCACCGACCACTTGGAGGACATCGCGCTGCAGGCAGAACGCCACGTCGTCGCGCAAATCCGGATTCGCCAGAAGCCGCCGCGCATTCCGCGAACGTTGCCCCATGCCGTCGCAATCGCCCTGCGCGCCGAGGTAAATCTCGCGCGCGATTTGGGCCGAGTCCGCCACGCCGCCGCCTTGGAACTGGTTCCAGACCAATTCGCACAACGCGCCGGCCGCCCAGGTGTCCTCGTAAGCCGCCTCCTCGAAAGTGCCCGCGCAAATGACCAGCAGGCGGGAGGGTTTCTCCCTGGCGATCCATTCCGACACAGCCGCCAGATTCACAACCGCCCCGGCCAGGATCTGTGGCGCGCCCAAACAGGCCTGCAAGGCGCGCGTCCCGTTGGTCGTGGTCATGATGATTTCCCGTCCAGCCACGCGCGGGCCGGTGAATTCGCGCGGCGAATTGCCCAGATCAAAATCAGCCCCGCCGGTTTGCGCGGCGCGGATGCGGACACCCTCCCGTTCGCCGGCCAGCAGAGACCCGGGATGCCGGCGTTGCAATTCCAGCGCCTGCGCGATTTCCGCGACCGGGAAAACTCTGAGCGCGCCCCGGTCCAGCGCGGTGAGCATCGAAGTCGTGGCCCGCAGCACGTCGAACACCACGCAAACCGTCCCCGCCAAATCATCCTTCTTCAGCGCGGAGAACTCTGCCGGGGTAAACAGCACCTCAAGTTTCGCTCGCATCCCCGGCAGTGTAGCCACCCCCGCCCAAAGCGCAAACCACTACGTTCCGGGCGTTGATCAAAACTGGTCCTGCGACGCCGCGGCGGCGCTGGCCGGATGAGTGTTCAACTGCCGCACCCCATCCAGAACGTAAAGCAGGCCCGACACAGCCGTGAAAATGCCCGCGCCCGCCACCAAACAGCGCAACGCGGCCGCGTTCCAGCCCAGAAGAATCCACCAGATCACGGCCATTTGCAGCACGGTGGAAATTTTGCCGGTCCAGCGCGCCCGCACCTTGACCTTTCCCACCATGTAGTGAATCAGCGCCACGCCCATTAGAATGATCGCGTCCCGGCTCAGGACGGTGACCGTCAGCCACATTGGGATTCGGTCGAAATACCGGCGGTTTTCCAGGCTGAAAAGAATGATCCCGGAAATGAGCAGCAGTTTGTCCGCCAGCGGATCCAGAATCGCCCCCAATTCACTCCGCTGATTATAGTGGCGCGCCACATAGCCGTCCAGAGCGTCCGCCAGGGAGGCGAAGGCGAAGGCCAGCAAGGCCCCAAGCCGGTATCCAGCCTGCCCCGTGTGCGCGCAGGAGATCACCTGGCCGATGAAAAACGGCACCAAAAGAATCCGCCCAATCGTGATCTTGTTCGCCGTTGTCATGGCCGGATTGTTCACCCATCGGCCCGGCCGCGCAAGCGCCTGATAAAATAAGGCGCGGATTTTGTTTCCCTTTCGATTTTGAAAATCGTAAACAAGTGGGGCGGATGAAAACTTTTGCTGAATTGGGATTCCCGGGACGGTTAATCGCCGTCGAAGGCCTGGACGGCTCGGGCAAATCCACCCAGATTTATTTGCTCAAGCGCTGGCTCGAATTGCAGGGGCTGAAAGTTTTCTTCAGCGAATGGAATTCTTCCACCCTGGTCAAAAACGCGACGAGCAAGGGAAAGAAGCGGGAACTGCTCTCGCCCACCACCTTCAGCCTCATCCACGCCACCGATTTCGCGGACCGCTACGAACGGCAATTGGTCCCCTTCCTCCGCGCCGGTTACATTGTCCTGTGCGATCGTTACATCTTCACCGCCTTTGCCCGCGACACGGTGCGCGGTTGTCCGGAGCAATGGGTGCGGGGCATCTATAGCTTCGCGGCCCTGCCGGACGTGGTGTTTTTCTTCAAGACGCCCCTGGAGATTTCCCTGCAACGCATCCTCGATGGCCGGCCGCAGTTGAAATATTTCGAAGCCGGCATGGATTTGCGCCTTTCGAGCGATCCCTACGAAAGCTTCCGCATTTTCCAGGGGCGCATTCTCGAACAATACCTGGCCATGAGCGCCGATTTTAAATTCCTCATCATCGACGCCAATCAGGCCGTGGAACAGCAGCAGAGCATTGTGCGCGATCTGGTGGCCGCCAAACTGGACCTGGCCAAGTTTGCGTCCTACAGGTCCCATTCCCACACATGAAAAGCGCGCGCCGTTCATCCACCAGCCTTCGCCGCATCATCATTCCCCGGGGCAAGCCCCGCCGCTTCTACGGGCAGGGCGTGCCGGGCGTGGACCTCTCCAAGCTGGCCGGCAAGCTCATTGTGGTGGAAGGCGCCGACGGCTCCGGACGTTCCACGCAAATCGCCCGCCTGGTGCAATGGCTGGAAGGCGGCGGCCATGCCACCGTGCAAGTCGGCCTGAAGCGCTCCACCCTCGTCAGCGAAGAACTCAACCAGGCCCAGCAGGGCAACATCCTCAGCCACACCACCCTCAGCCTTTTTTACGCGACCGATTTCGCCGACCAGTTGGAGAACATCATTTTACCCAGCCTGCGCGCCGGATTCATGGTGCTGGCCGACCGCTATATTTACACCCTGATGGTGCGCGACATGGTCCGCGGCATCGACCTGGCCTGGCTCAAGAACCTCTACGGCATCGCCTTGGTGCCGGACGCCGTCTTTTATCTCAACGTCGAGCCGGAGGAATTGGTGCAGCGCAACTTCGCCAAAAACCAGTCGCTGGACTATTGGGAGAGCGGCATGGACCTGGGCCTCTCCCGCGATATGTTTGACAGTTTCCTGCAATACCAGAGCCGCGTCGCCGCCAAGTTCAAGGAATTGCAGTCCACCTACGGATTCACCATTCTCGACGGCCGGCGTTCGCCGGAGGAGATTCATCTTGAACTGCGCCGGCGCATCGCCGGCGTCCTGACCACATGACGCCTCAACACCCCATTCCCCGCCATGGCTGAAAGCTCCGCCAAAAGTGATTTTTTTGTCGGCGTCGATCTCGGCGGAACGAAGATTCTGGCCGGGGTTTTCGATTCGCAACTGACCTGCCTGGGCCGCAATAAAATGAGCACCAAGCCGGAACGCGGCGCCGACGAGGTCATCGAGCGCATTGCCCGTTGCGTGCGGGACGCGGTGGACGAATGCGATCTCGAAATCAAACAACTCCGCGGCGTCGGCGTCGGCGCCCCCGGCGCCATCGACGTCTCGTCCGGCAAGGTGATCTTTGCCCCGAACCTGCAATGGCAGGACGTGCCGCTGAAAAAGGCCCTGGAAAAGGAGCTGGGTGTCCCTGTCTCCATTGAAAACGACGCCAACAGCGCCATGCTGGGCGTTTTTGAAACCGAATTGGAGTCCAAGCCGCGCGACGTTGTTGGCATCTTCATCGGCACGGGCATTGGCGGCGGGATTATCGTGGACGGAAAATTATATTCCGGCTTCAACGGCACCGCCGGTGAAATCGGCCACATGGTCATTGAAGTCGGCGGACCCAAATGCAATTGCGGCAACCGCGGCTGCTTCGAAGCCCTGGCCAGCCGCACCGCCATTTTTAGAAAAATCCATGCCGCGGTCAAAGACGGCCAAAAAACCCTGCTCACCGACATGCTCGGTCCCGATTTGAGCAATCTGCGCAGCGGCGACCTGCGCAAAGCCATCCGCAAAGGGGACAGCGTCGTCGAGAAAGTCATTGAGGAAGCCGCCGAATACACCGGCATCGCCGTGGCCAATCTCATCAACATTTTCAATCCCCAAGCCGTCGTGCTGGGCGGCGGTGTCATCGACGCGTTGGGCGATGAAATGATGGCCATCATCGTGGAAACCGCCGAGGACTACGCCTTGAACGGCACCAGCAAGGGCATTGATATCGTGGCCAGCAAAACCGGCGACGATGCCGGCATCATCGGCGCGGCCGTTCTGGCCCGCAGGGCAGCCAAAGAAAAATCGTAACCCGGCCGGGCCATGGGCCGCCGGACGTCTCAACTTGAACCCGAAAGTTCCAGACCGGCGCGCCGTGATCGACATCGGCACCAATTCCGTCAAGGTCCTCGTCGCGGACGTGGCGGACGGGCAACTGGCCCCGGTCGTTGAAATGAGCCGCCAGACACGCCTGGGCGCGGGGTTTTATGTGACACACACCCTGCAACCGGCCGCCATCGCCTTGACTGCGGACGTCGTGGCCGAGTTTCGCGCCGCCGCCGCCGAGCGGGGCGCTTCCTCCATCCGCATCGTCGCCACCAGCGCCGCGCGTGACGCCCGCAACGCCCTCGAATTAATCGAGGCCGTGCGCGAAATTACCGGGCTGGAAATGGAAATTCTGTCCGGCGACATGGAGGCCGAATGGGTTTTTCGCGGGGTGACCAGCAATCCCAGCCTGGCCCAATCGCCCGTGCTCATCCTCGACGTGGGCGGGGGCAGCACCGAATTCATTGTCGGCGACCACGCCGAGCCGCACATCCGGACCAGTTACAGGCTGGGCACCGTGCGGTTGCTGGAGCGTTTGCGCCTGAACGATCCGCCCGGCCTGGCTGCGCTGACGGAATGCCGCGCCTGGTTGAAGGACTTTCTTGCCGGGCAGGTCGTGCCCTTCATCGAACCTGCCTTGCGCGCCTGCCGCGAGCCGGTTCTGCTGGTCGGCACCGGCGGCACCGCCAGCATCCTCGCCCGCATCGAGACCCGCATGGCCGGTTTTGACCGCAACCAAATCGAGGCGGCCCGCATCCCCCTGTCAAGAATCCAGGCCCAATTACAAGAACAGTGGCAAATGACCCTGACGCAACGCCAGCAAATCATCGGCATGCCGCCTCACCGGGGCGACGTGGTATTGACCGGCATGGCGATCTACGAATCCATCATGGAGCAATTTGGCCTGGCAACCCTGGGCGTGAGCACGCGCGGCCTGCGCTACTGGGCCTTGCTCCAGTGATGAGACCTGCTGCCTCGCTCCGCAACGCGGACCATCTCGTTGATCACGCCGTGAAGCAACCTTGCCGCGTCACTCCGCACTGCGCTGCGCGCCGCCGCGTATGCATTACACGACCATTATATCGTGAACTGATTCAATGATCCAACTTTTCAACGCCTCTGTTTTCGAGCCGTTCAATCAAATCACTCGCTGTTGAATTAACCAACAACACATCAGATGGCAGCATATTGAATAGCCCAACAGGTTGTTGCGGATCGGTAATAACCAAAACCAAAATTGCCGGTTGTTTGCTTTGGCCCGCATTGTGCAATAGTTCGGCTGCATCGGCGAGACTCTCTCTACGACGCTGAACCCGGATTAGAACAGGATTCTCACCAGGCAACATTTTCAGAATTGCATCGATACCACGATTGCGTTGCACGGGAACAATTGGCAGACCATGCAAGTAACCCAACGCCTCCTCATCTGTTTGGATGTAAGAATCGCGGCCCTTGCGCAGCAGCTCTGAGAAGGTTTTGAATGGTTCAACCAGGCGCTGCCTCGCCAACTCGACGGCTTCCACAGCCGCGTCAATGCCCAGCGAGTTGCGACCGGTCAGTTCGCTCGCCACAAGTGTCGTGCCACTGCCGGAAAAAGGGTCGAGTACCAAGTCTCCGGGCGACGTCACCAACCCGATGATCCGTTCGAGAAGTAGTATTGGTTTCTGCGTCGGATAACCCACGCGCTCCTTCGCCTTCGGATTCAATAATGGAATGTCCCAAACGTCCGCAATCGGAACGCCCCTCTTGTGGCCATCGTTGATGACCTGGCTGTTCTCATCACGGGCATAGACGGCTTTGCCATACTCATCCCGTTTCCGGCGTTGAAGAATCTGGTCAATATTTGTTGAGGGGGAATAGTCCTCGAAAAGCTGGTGGTATTGATAAGTCTCCGCCTTGGTGTAGAAAAGAATGGTCTGATGAGACGGGAGGGGGCTGCGTTGCGAATTTGACCACCGGCGGTAGTGCCAAATGATTTCCGAACGAAACATTGTCTCCCCAAAGATTTCGTCGAGCAGGCAGCGAATGGTATGCGACGCGTTTGTATCGCAATGGAAGAACATTGAGCCGGTTGTTTTCAGTACGCGATGGAATTCCCTCAGCCGAACACGCAAGAAATCAATATACTCGGTGCGCGATTTCCACTCGTCACTGAATTGAAACGTTGTGGTGCGGTCGCGCGTAATCAGCGAATGTGTCTTCTGTGTGAAAAATGGCGGATCGACATAAACCAAATCTACGGACGCACTGGCTATCCCGCCCGCTAATTCCAAACAATCGCCATGACGGACTTCACTGGCCACGCTGCGCCGTCCTTTCCTCAGCCAGGTCTTTCAGGATCCCGAGCAAGTCAATGCTCGTTCGCCGGTTTACATAAGCCCAAGCAGCGTCGGCGTAGTGATACTCGCCTTGCACGCCTTTGCAGAGACTCTCCAAGGCCTTCTGTATTTTAATGGCCTGCTCGCGATTCGGATAATAGAACATCACCCGCACCGGCTTGTACCCGGCGTCACTCACCGCTTGCATCCGCGTGTGCTCCTTGGTGATGTGGTCGCCGTCCGTTGTGGCATCGCGCCACTTGATTTCTAAAGCATCCCTGCCCACAAGACAATCCACGCCAAAAAGTTTTGGCTTTTTGCCCTGCGTGTTGGGAACACGAACAGGCCCGGATTTTGGAAACTTTTGTTTAAAGCAAAGCCTCGCAGCCTCTTCGAGAAACGACCCGGCGTACTTGTAGAGAAATCGTCCCTTGTTCTGATAAACATCTATTAACTCCCCCTCCCTCGCTGAGATGCCAAGCACTTGGTAAATGAGGAAATGCGAGCGATCATCCTGCTCCATCTCGGCCACACGTTCGTCAATGTTGCGTTTCAACTCGGCGGCAAAGCGGTCAGCCAACGCTCGGATTTCATCCATCATAACTTTCATTGTGCCAATACCCGATAATTCATCATCTAAAAACTTTTCAAGGGCGAATGCAACAACTCCACCTTTTCCAAATCAGCGGCGTTCCTGTCAGCCCTCAGCCTCGCCGGCAGCCCGTTTGGCGGCGGACTTGTCGATTTGGAACAGGCCGTTGTGATTGTCCCCCACCAGCTTCAGTTTGGCCACGATGTCGCCGACGCTTTTCTCCTCTTCAACCTGCTCGTCCAGGAACCATTTCAGAAAGGACAGCGTGGAGAAATCCTTGTCAGCCGCGGCCATCTCGTAGATGCCGTTGATGGAAGCTGAAACTTCCTCCTCCTGGATCAGGCTGGTTTGGAAGGCCTCCAGCACGGATTTATACTCGCACCGCGGCGCCGGCAGGGCCTGCAAGGCCACCTTGCCGCCGCGATCCGCGATGTATTTGTAAAACTTGCCGGCGTGCTTCAATTCCTCGCGGGACTGAAGGGACATCCACAAGCCGAAGCCCGTGAAAGCGGTATGGTCGAAATACGCGGCCATGCCGAGATAAGCGTAAGCGGAGCGCAATTCGAGGTTGAGCTGGTCGTTCAGCGCCTTTTCAACTTTGGCAGAAAGTTTCATAGCCGGGACGGTAAGTCACCCTGGCCCGGCTTGGCAAGCCTGCGGGCAATGGCATCTCTGGCGGGCAGATCCCCATTCCAAGGCATAACTCCCATACATCCCATTCTTCCCATGCGCGCCTGGGACCACTTAGTCCCCGCTGCCACCCTTGTTCGGATCCTCGCCGACGTGTTCCATCAAATCGATCAGCGGCAGGAACATCGCGATCACGATGCTGCCCACGATCACCGCCAGACAGACAATCATGATCGGTTCGAGCAGGGACGTCATGGCCGCCACGGCGTTATCGACTTCCTCGTCGTAGTTGTCGGCGATCTTCATCAACATTTCAGGCAGGGCGCCCGTTTGTTCTCCGACATCCACCATGCTGATGACCATGGGCGGAAAGACGCCCGAGGCTTCAAGGGGCGCGGTGATGGTTTCGCCTTCCTTGACACTTTCATGAACGGCGGAGACGGCCTTGCTGATAATGACGTTGCCGGAAGTCTCCTTGACAATGGTCAGGGCCTGCAAAATCGGAACGCCGCTGCTGACCAGCGTCCCCAACGTGCGGGTGAACCGGGAAATGGCAACCTTGCTGATGACCGGTCCCAGCACCGGGACGATCAGTTTGAATTTATCCCATGCTCTGCGTCCGACCTTCATGCGGATAAAGACGTTAAAGATGACGACCACAGACAGGATCTCGAGCATGGTGCGTCCAATATGCTCTTTGATGGCGTTGCTCACGCCAAGGACAAAGGCGGTAAAACCGGGAAGCTGTCTGCCTTCACCGAGTGTGCCTTCAAAGATTTCCTTGAACTTCGGAATCACGAAAACCATCAAGACGCCCATGATGCCCGTGGCCACCACCAGCACGGCGCAGGGATAGAACAAGGCCGCCACGACTTTGCCTTTGATCTTCTGGGCTTTTTCCATGAATTCCGAGAGGCGCTTCAGCACCACTTCCAGCACGCCGCCAATTTCGCCCGCTTTGACCATGTTGACGAACAGACGGTTAAAGACCTTGGGATGTTGGGCCAGCGCTTCGGAGAAGGTGCTCCCGCCTTCGATGGCCACCGACAGATCGCCCAGAATCGTTTTGAGGTTGGCGTTCCGTTCCTGTTTCTGCAGCACGCGCAAGCCGCGCAACAAGGGCAACCCGGCCTGCACCAGCGTCGCCAGTTGCCGGGTGAAAGTGCAGAGCACCTTGGATTTGACGCGGCCGCTCAGGCCGGGAATCTTGATCTGAAAATTCATCGCGCCGCCACCGCCGCCCTTTTTGCCCTTGGCCTTCTTCTTGGCCGGGCCTGCCGCCGCGCCGCCCTTGTCCTCGACCACCTTGGTGGGGAAAAAACCCATTTCCTTGATGCGGCCGATGGCCTCGTTCTGGTTGGCTACTTCGAGGGTTCCCTTGGTTTCCTTCCCCCTCGAGTCCATGGCGACATAGCTGAATTTTGGCATAACGACTCAAGTGTATTTGACGACTTCTTCAATGGTGGTGTCACCGTCGAATATCCCGCGCAAGCCGTCCTCGCGCAACGTGGTCATCCCCAGTTCGACGGCCTTTTGCCGGATGACAACCGTCGGCGCCTTGTCGTTGATCAACAATCGAACCGGTTCGGATGCCACCAACAACTCAAAAATGCCCCGGCGGCCCCGGTATCCCGTGTCGTTGCAATTCGCGCAGCCGCGCCCGTAATAGAACACTTTGTCGCCCACGTCATGCGGCGAAAGGTTCAGCAGGGAAAGCTGGCTTTCCGTCGGCTCGAAGGGCGTGCGGCATTTCTTGCAGATGGTCCGAACCAGCCGTTGCGCCAGCACCGCCATCAAGGTCGAGGATATCAAAAACGGCTCGACCCCCATATCAATCAACCGCGTCACGGCGCCCGGCGCGTCGTTGGTGTGCAGCGTGCTCAACACCAGATGCCCCGTTAGCGACGCCTGGATCGCAATTTGCGACGTCTCCAGATCGCGCATTTCCCCCAGCATGATGATGTCCGGGTCCTGGCGGAGAAAGGCGCGCAACGCCCGGCCGAATGTCATCCCCACCGCTTCATTGACCGCCACCTGCATGATGCCTTCAATTTCGTATTCCACCGGGTCCTCCACCGTGAGCAGCTTGGACTCGATGCTGTTGATGGTGCGCAGGCAGGAATAAAGCGTGGTCGTCTTGCCCGAGCCGGTGGGGCCGGTCACGACGAATATGCCGTTGGGCTGCTGAATGGCCTCGCAGACGTACTCATGAATCGCCTTGGGGAAACCAAGCGTCTTGATGTCCAGATTGACCGCCGCCCGATCCAGCACGCGCAACACCACCGACTCGCCAAATTGAGTCGGCAGCGTGGAAACGCGCAAGTCGATCCCGCGCCCGGCAATCTGCAAACTGATGCGCCCGTCCTGCGGCAGCCGCCGCTCCGAGATGTCCAGCCCGGACATGACTTTCAAACGGGAAATCACCGGCAACGACAAATGCTTGGGCGGAGGCGCCATTTCGTAAAGCGCGCCATCGACGCGGTAGCGAATTTTGAATTCGTCCTCGAACGGTTCAAAATGGATGTCACTGGCGCGGTCCTGAATGGCCTGGAAGAGCACCAGATTCACAAAGCGAATAATCGGCGTCTCATTGGCCAGATTGGCCAGATCGGACGTCGCGCCGCTCGCCGCCGCTTCGGCCGCTTCGCGCGCAATTTCATTGTCCTGGCCCAATTCCTTGATGATGTCCGCCACGCTGGACTGCGTGTCCCCGTAATACTTGCCCACCGCCGCCTCGATGGCCGCCGGATCGGCGACGACCGGTATGATGTCCTTGCGCACCACGTACGCCAGTTGGTCCACGATGGTCGGATCCAGCGGGTCCGCCAGCGCCACATGCACGCTGGATTCCGTGACCGCGACTGGCAGGCACTTATACATGCGGGCGGCATCGGCCGGAATGGCGGAGAGAATGTCCGGAGTCAACTCGCGCTGGCTCAGATCAACGATCTCCGTCCCCATTTGATTGGCGATAATCTGCAACTGCTGGTCCATGTCCATCAGCCCGAAGTCCTGGAGGATTTCGCCGATGGTTTTGCCGCTGCGATTATGTTCCTCCCTCACCTCCTCCAACTGCATATCGTCCAACATGCCCTGGGAACGGATCAGGTCCAGCAGGGGGCTGGAAACAGTGTGGGAAACAACGGCGGTCGCGCTCATTGTGCCATTTCCGGTTGTGCGGCGGCCAGTTCAGCCTGCGCGGCTTCCCATTCCGCCAGTTTCTGAATGACCGTCGCCGGGTCCTGGGCTTTATTGACCACTTCTTCGCGCGCGATGAGGCCCTGCTGATACTTCTCCATCAAGTAGCCGTCCAGCGTCACCATGCCGTACTTCGCCCCAGTCTGGATATCGGAATTGATGCGGAAAGTCTTGTTGTCGCGGATCAGCGCCGCAATGGCCGGCGTGTTGATCATGATTTCATACACCGCCACCCGTCCCGGCTTGTCGATGCGCGGCAGCAGCAACTGCGAAATCACCGCCTGCAACACCGTGGACAACTGTATTCGAATCGTCTCCTGCTGGTTCATGGGGAAGGCGTTGACCAGACGGTCAATCGTCTTGGCCGCCCCGGTCGTGTGCAGGGTGCCAAAGACCAGATGCCCTGTCTCCGCCGCGGTAATGGCGGCTTCCATCGTCTCCAGATCCCGCAATTCGCCCACCAGCACCACGTCCGGGTCCTGGCGCAACGCCCGCCGCAAAGCTTCGGCGAAACTCGGCACGTCCACGTGAATCTCGCGCTGGGTGACCAGCGCCTTTTTGTGGTAATGATAATATTCGATCGGGTCCTCGACGGTGATGATATGGGCATCATCCCGTTCCTCGTTGATGATGTTGATCATCGATGCCAGCGTGGTGGTTTTGCCGGATCCGGTCGGCCCGGTCACCAGCACCAAACCGCGCGGCTTGCGCAACAAAACGTTGATGGTATGGGCCGGCAGGCCGATTTGCTCCAACGTAAGCAGCTTGGTCGGAATTTGCCGTAGCACCAGCCCGAAGTTGCCCCTTTCCTTGAATACGCTGACACGAAACCGGGCCATCTCGCCAAAGGCAAAGCCAAAGTCCGCCCCGCCGTTCTCCCGCACCTGCTGGATGTTGTCTTCCGAAGTGATGCTGCGCATCAGCTCTTCAGTGTCTTCCGGGCGCAATGGCGGCCCGTCCACCCGGTGCAAAATGCCATGCACCCGGATGACCGGCGGCACGCCCACACGAATGTGCAGGTCGGAGGCCCCTTCCGAGACCACCAACTGCAACAGATCGGACATTGAATAGGACATAAATTGGTGTTTATTTCTTCATGCTCAGTCGGCGTCGCCCACCGTGGCGCGAATGACTTCATCGGCGGTCGTCAACCCGGCCATGACTTTGCGCGCGCCATCCTCGCGCAGCGTGCGCATCCCCATTTCGCGCGCCCGGGCGCGCAGGATCGACGTCGGCACCCGGTCGTAAATCAATTTGCGCGCCTCATCGTCAATTACAAAGATTTCAAAAATCCCGAAACGCCCGCGATAGCTCGTCTTGTTGCAGTCGTTGCAGCCTTTGCCGCGCATAAACGTTGCGCCCGAGACTTTGCCGGGGTCAAGGTTCAAGGTGCCCAGTTCCGTATCGGTGGGCTGATAGGGCGCGGCGCACTTCTTGCACACTTTGCGCACCAGCCGTTGCGCCATCAGGGCGCGGACCGATGAGGCCACCAAAAACGGCTTCACTCCGATATCAATCAAACGGCTGACCGCCCCGGGGGCGTCGTTGGTGTGCAGGGTGGAGAAGACCAAATGCCCGGTCAGCGAGGCATTGATCGCAATGCTGGCCGTTTCAAGATCGCGAATTTCCCCCAGCATGATGACGTTGGGCGCCTGGCGCAACATCGCCCGCAACGCCGCCGCAAAAGTCAGCCCCACCGTCTCGTTGACCTGCACCTGGTTGATGCCCGCCAGCAAGTATTCCACGGGATCCTCCACCGTGATGATTTTGCGGTCCGGGCGGTTGATGAAATTCAAGCACGAATACAGCGTGGTCGTTTTCCCGGAACCGGTCGGCCCCGTCACCAGCAGAATGCCGTCCGGCAACCCGATCAACCGTTCAAAGGTCTGCTGGTCGTCCGTAAAAAATCCCAGCTCCGGCAATCCCAGCCGCAGCCCTTCCTTGTCCAAAATACGCATGACGATGCTTTCCCCGTGGGTCGTCGGTATGCACGACACGCGCAGATCGATCAATTTGTTCCCCACCTGCGTTTGAATGCGCCCGTCCTGCGGTATCCGGCGCTCGGCAATCGACATGTTGGACTGGATTTTCAGCCGGCTCACGATCGAGGCCTGCAGCCGCTTGGGCGGGCTTTTCATCTCGTGCAGCACCCCGTCTATCCGGTAGCGCACCCGGAACGTCTTGGTCAGCGGCTCCAGATGAATATCCGAAGCCCGCGCCTTGAACGCCTCCACTATCAAAGTATTGACTAGTTTGATGATGGGCGCGTCCGCGTCCACCACCGCCCCGTCGTCCGCCACGTCCTTGCCGCTCGGAGCAGCCACTTCCACTTCCCCTTCGGTGATGTCCTGGATCATCTTGCTCACCGAATCATCCGCCGCCCCGTAATACTTGTTCAGCGCCGTGTCGATGTCCTCATCCACCGCCACGCGCCATTCCACATCGGCGTTGACCGAGCGTTGCAGCGCATCCATCACCTCCACGTCCGAGGGGTCCGCCAGCGCGATGACCACGGTGTTGTCGTGCTTGGCCACCGGCACCGCCCGATACCGCTTGGCCACGTGCCGCGGCACCGAGGAAATCACGTCGTCGCTCAGACGCAGATCGCCCAGATTGATGAACTCGTAACCAAAATGGCTCGCCTTGGCTTGGGCAACGTCGATGGGGCGGATGATCTTTCGCTCGAGCAGAAGATGAATCAGACTCTCGCCGCTGGACGCGGCTTCCTCCCGCACGGGCGCAACCTGCTCTTCGCTCAGTTGCCCCATGTCAATCAATAAATCGATCAAATAATCGTCTTTGGCGGTTACGCTTGCCATTTTCTTCAGAATGCCTGTTGTGGCACTCAATCTACCGGCCCAAGAGGGGCAATGTCAAACTCCGACCGCGCATGATTGCCGTGTCCCGCCAGTCCCGCTTTTCTTCAGCCACGCCGGCGCCGGCGCTGGTTTTGGAAAGACAGAGAGGAAGTTGGGGTAAAGAGCCAGTTGCCTTAAACTTTTCCGTGGCTGGGTCCCCACCTCACCTCGCGAGCGATCCCCGCCGGAAATTCTTTGCTCCAAACGACCTCTCCATCACCCTTTTTCATAGCCACATTCATGCCACCGAAGGACATCCGTCGCGCCCCTTGCCCGCCCCGCGCCGGATTTGCAAAACTGCCCCGAAAAATAAGAAACTTTCATTCAAAACATTCCAAAAGCCAATCAATAGTCCGAATTTTTTCCGCTTTTTTCACCTTTTTTCACGCATTGTGCGCGTTTTTCACGCAGCCCCACCCCCTATCCCAAATCCCAAACAGCCTCCAAAAAATCAGGGAAAAGCCGGACTCGGCTCGAAATCAGGGACAGATGCAGGAAGAAAGAGAAAGGGAGGCTGAATCGAGAGAAAGTCGTTCGCAGCACGTTCTCAGAACCGGGATCCCCAAGCCACCTCTAGCCTTGCCCCGGTTCTAAGAACTTTCTCCCAATCAGCCTCCCTGCCTGCTTTTAGCCTAATTCGTGCCAACTTGAGAAAGTTATTTTTTCGCGCTCAGTTTCACCAACTTCACATCCACCGCGTTGAGGTTGGTGGCCAGGACTTCCATTTTCTCCACTTCATTCGGCTCCAGAGGCTGGCCGGTCTTGGCGGCGGAGCCGACTTGAAATCCCTTCTGATCGCAAACGGCGAATTGGGCCAGCGGAACGACCGTTTGCGAGCCGATATTGGTCACGTAGAACCTGCCTTTGATTCCGGAAACCGTGCCGAGCAGGCTGATCCGCGAGGCCGCCAGACTGGCATCGATCCGGGCCACGATCTCGGCGGGCCTGACGGGTTGGGCGGGCAGATACGCGGCGGGGCGGGCGGGCCGGCTTGTCGGGCCGGAGGACATGAGATCGGCCTTTAGGCTGGGATCCTGATCCAAACTGGTCGGGGCATACCGGTGGTTGGGATCCTTCATGATGGGATGCAGCACATTGGCAGTGGTCGCCACCGTCTGCGCCCGGACGGATAAAACCGCAACAAGAAAGACTATGGCCAACAGCAACTTCATGGATTATTCCCGACCCAACCATTCACCCGGCAGCCCCCGGTGTCAAGCTGGTTGAACCTTTTCCGGCCTGATTACGGAAACAATCCCCTGATCTTCTTCGCCTCCTGCACCCGCCTGATTCCCAGGCTCAATGCCGCCATGCGCATCGACACTTTTTGCTTCCGGCTCAGGGCCAGCGTCTGAGTGAACGCGCCTTCCAGAATGCGGAACAACTTGTCCGTCACTTCCGTTTCCGTCCAAAAGAAACTTTGCAAATCCTGCACCCACTCGAAGTACGAAACCACCACCCCGCCGGCGTTGCACAAAATGTCCGGGATCACAAAAATCTCCGGCCGCTGATCCAATATGACATCAGCTTCCGGCGTGGTCGGTCCATTGGCCCCTTCCGCCAAAATGCGGCATTGGATTTTTGCGGCGTTGGCCCCGGTGATTTGCCGTTCTTGCGCGGCGGGCACCAGGACGTCGCACGGCAGTGTGAGCAGGGATTCATTCGGAATGGCCTCCGCGCCGGTGAAACCCGCCACGGTCCGCTCGCGGCGGACGTGTTCGTCCAGTTTCCAAAGGTCAATCCCGTTGGAATTGTGCAGGGCGCCGCCGACGTCGCTGATCCCGACGATTTTGACCCCGTATTTGGCCAGCGAAAAGGCCGCCACCGAGCCGACGTTCCCAAACCCCTGCACCACCGCCCGCGCGTTGGCGGGGTCCAGGCCGATTGTATCCATCGCCCGGTTGATCAAGTAACCCACGCCGCGTCCGGTGGCCTCGCGCCGTCCGAGCGAGCCGCCGATGCTGACGGGTTTGCCCGTGACGATGCTTGGGACGGCGTAGCCGGTATGTACCGAATAGGTGTCCATGATCCAGGCCATGGTTTGTTCATTGGTCCCCATGTCCGGCGCCATGACATCGATTTTTTCGCCGATGAACGGGATCATTTCCTGGGTATAACGCCGCGTCAGCCGTTCCAATTCCGTTTGGGAGAGGGTCCGCGGATCGCAGGTGATGCCCCCTTTGGCGCCGCCGTAGGGCAAACCGGTCAGCGCGCATTTCCAGCTCATCCACATAGCCAGGGCCGCCACTTCCCCGAGCCGCACATCCGGATGATAGCGCAAGCCGCCTTTGGTCGGCCCGAGCGTCAAATGATGCTGCACGCGGAAGCCCGTAAAAACCTCCGTTCTTCCGTCGTCCATGTGGACGGGCAGCGCAACAATCATGGAACGCTTGGGGAACTTGAGGCGGGCGCGTTCAATTTCGGGAATTTGCAACCGATCCGCCACCAGATCGAATTGCCGGCACGCCATGCGAAACGTGGGATGATCGTAAATGTCCATGCCCATTGGTTTACTGCCTGGGCGGTTCGGGAAACTCCTTTGCGAGAATCGCCAGCACAGTTTCTTTCAAGTTACCGGCTTCAATGGCGAGCACGCCCCAGATCACATCGTAGTCAACGCTGTCGTAGCCGTGGGCAATATAATCCCGCGTCCCGGCAATTTTTTTCCAAGGTACTCGCGGATGTCGGTTGCGTAAATCATCGGGCAAACGTTTCACCGCCTCGCCGAGCACTTCCGCCAACCGCTCACCCAACATTTGCTTGTGCCAGTCGCCGCGAAATTCCTCCCACGTTATGGAATTCCTGAATTCGATTGCTTTGTCGCAAATTTCTACAATCTGCCGCAGCGTTAAGTCTGCGTCATGCACGCTCATACACGGGAAGCAGCTCATCCTTGACACGGCCGAGAATCAACGGGTGCAACCGCGAACAAAAATCCACCTTGTGCCCGAGGATAGCCGCCAGTTCCTCACCATAGCCAAAATATTGGAACCCCACTTGCTTAAGCACCCCCGGTTCAAATTCTGCCAGCACGTCCACGTCGCTTTGCCCCGGGTCAAAATCATCACGCAATACCGAACCAAAAAGACTCAACTTGCGGATGCCGCGTTCCTGGCAGAAACGCGCAATCTGCTCGCGGTCAATCTGGATGGGCAACCCGGCTAAACTCATTTGGAAATACTCGCTGAAATAAGAGAATTCGGCAACTGCTGAAATCGTATCCTAATGTCAACATTTAGAGTCCGGCAAATCGTCATCCAGCTTTAATTCTTGCTTTCACTTCTTGAATCTTGCCCGCCGGGGGTTCACCTTTTCTCAATATGGCGCCGACAAGCAAAGGGTCGATTCACCTGTTTCGTTTTGGCGGGATTGATGTTTATCTGCATTGGTCCTGGTTTTTTGTGGCTTTCTTCCAAGTCAGCTACCGCTCCCAACTGCCGCACGCCTACACCTCGATCTCCTGGTGCGTCTATGAATATCTGGCGCTCTTTCTCATCGTGCTGCTGCATGAATTTGGACATTCCCTGGCCTGCCGCAGCGTGGGAGGGCGCGCCGATCAAATTGTGCTCTGGCCTCTCGGCGGGGTGGCCTTTGTTGATCCGCCGCCCCGTCCGGGCGCCACTTTGTGGAGCATCGCCGCGGGACCGCTGGTCAATGTGCTGCTCATCCCCGTTCTCGGCGTGATCTGGCTTGCCGCCAGGGCGCTGAACTGGCCGGAGATGAATCCAAATCTCAACAACTTGATTACGACCATCTGTATTATCAACGCGGCCTTGCTCGCCTTTAATCTGCTGCCGATTTACCCCCTGGACGGCGGGCAGATTCTCCGCTCGCTGCTTTGGTTCTTTCTGGGGCGCGCCCGCAGCCTGATGGTGGCCAGCGGCATCGGCCTCGTTGCGGTGGTCTTGTTGATGATTTTCGCCATTCGCGACGTATGGCTCACCGTCATGGCGGCCTTTGCCCTGCTGAACTGTTGGAGCGGGCTGCAACAGGCCCGCATGTTGGCCCGGATAAGCGCCGCGCCGCGCCGCGCCGGCCTGGCCTGTCCCAAATGCAAGACCCCGCCGCCCGTCGGCAATTTTTGGGGGTGCGGCAGGTGTCGGACCAATTTTGACATGTTTGCCACGCACGGCGTCTGCCCCAACTGCGGCACCATCTTCAACGCGACCCGTTGTCTGGAATGCGGCGAGCCGCTGCCCCTCTACGCCTTTGGCGAAACGAATTAGGCGGGCGAAACTGTCTTTTTGATTGACGCTTCCGGGTCGGCATAAATTATGCTAACTCAAGGCCATCATTTATGAGCCTGCCGGCATCGCCAGCGTGGAGTGATGGAGACATCGAGTTAAGCCCCGATGGAACCGGCGCGAAAAGAATTCAAAGGATTTCCCCCTCTCCCTCGTCATATCGGGAAAAGGAATGCCGCATGTGCGACCCGGACGAAGCTTTGGTGCTTCAAAGTCAAAGTGGCGACCCTGCGGCCTTCGCGGAGCTGATACAAAAGCATCAACGGATGATCCATTCGCTGACATATCGGATGACCGGTTCGCTGGATGACGCCGAGGATCTGGCGCAGGAGACGTTCATCAACGCCTACCGGCAGCTCGGCTCTTACCGGGGCGCGGCGAAATTCTCGACCTGGCTCTATCGCATTGCGATTAACGCGTGTCTGACGTGGCGCCGGCGGGAAACGCGCCGGGTTCAAATGGCGGAAGAATGGGCCGAATCCAACCGGCCGCCACAAGCCGCAGGGGCGACCCTCGGGACCGGCAACGAATGGAGCGAACGCACGCAGGAGGCGCTGCTGAAGCTCCCCGCCAAACAGCGCGCCGCCGTCATGCTCACTCTTTATGACGGCTTGAATCATGCCGAAGCGGCGGAGGTCTTGAGTTGCTCGGAGACAACGATTTCGTGGCGCGTGTTCGCCGCGCGGAGAAAATTAAAGCGATGGCTGACAGCGGGAGGAAAACGGGAATGAAAGATTTTGATCTGGAGTCAAAGGTCAAAGCGTTGCGCGTGCCGGAACGCGCTGAGGATTATTGGCAGGCCTTTCCCGACCGCGTCATGAGGGAATTGCGCCGCACTCCGGAGCGGCCCGCGCGGCAGGTGTTCATGCCGGATCTGAGGTGGTGCGCCCGGTTGGCGCTGGCCTGCATGATGCTGGGATTTTGCCTCTGGCAGAGCCGGATGCCCGGGACGCTTTCCCATGCCTTGCGCAAAGACGAACAGGAGTTGCGCCAGTCGGTGGATCGAATCCACGACAACCTCGGCCGGCTCATGCAGGACGAACACGGCCTGGACAAGTTGGTCGAGGAGCAGCCGTGAAAGTTTTCCAGCCAGCCGTGGTTCAAGCAAACCCCGCCGCCGGGGAGGAGGCGGAAACTTCCGCGCCAAAAATCGTTGAAGACTTGGTCCATCAGGCCGAACGCGCGGCAGCCAGCGACATCCACCTGCAAATGGAGCCGGACGGCGCGGTGGTCTCGTTCCGCCTCGATGGCATGATGACTCCGGCGACAAAATTTTCCAGCGACATTGCCGAGCGCGTTTTTGGCCGCATCAAATTTCTGGCGCGTCTGAAAACCTATCAGGACTCAATGCCGCAGGATGGGCGGATTGACAAACGCGCCGTCAATGGCCGCAGCGACATCCGCGTGGCCACCTATCCGACGGTCACGGGAGAGAAGATTGTCCTGCGGCTGTTCAATCCCCTCGCCGCCAAAGGCATCGCCGAATTGGAATTCCCCGACGAAGCGGCGGCGGAATTGCAGAATTTTCTGCGCCAGCCGTCGGGGATGCTTTTGCTCACCGGCCCGGCTGGCAGCGGGAAGACCACAACGATTTACGCCTGCCTGCGCTGCCTTGCCGAGCCTGGCGGACGCCATATCATCACCATCGAAGACCCCGTGGAACAAATCGTCTCCGGCATCATGCAGACAGAAGTGAACGAAGCGCGGGGGCTGGATTTTGCCAAGGCTGCGCGCCATTTGCTGCGGCAGGACCCGCAGGCATTTGTCATCGGCGAAATTCGCGACGAGGAAACTGCCAACATCGCGGTGCGCGCCGCGCTGACCGGGCATTTGGTCATCTCGACCCTGCACGCCGGTTCCTGCAAAGGCGTGTTGGAAAGACTGCTTGTTTTGTGCGCGGACCACTCGGCCATCGCCGCTGCCGTTGAATTGATTTTGAACCAGCGTTTGCTGCGCAAGCTTTGCCGGGAATGCCGCGGGACAGGCTGCGGGGTTTGTTTGCAAACCGGTTATCAGGGTCGCGTGCCGCTGGTCGAATGGTTGCGGGCCGACGACGGCTTGCGCGGGGAAATCCGGGCGCACGAGTTGCGGTCCGTCGCGCCGCGGCGCGCTTTGGAGGAATCGGCGCGCATCCTTGTGCAAAAAGGCATCACCAACGAATCGGAACTCCGGCGGGTCTTGGGCTTATGAAATACGACGAATTTGCATTCTTGAACCAGCAACTAGCAGCCATGGTGCGCGACGGCATTCCGCTGGAAAGCGCGTTGCGGCGGCTTTGCGCCGACATGCGGCAGGGGCCGTTGCGCGCGGAATTGGAAAAACTGGAGGCCGACCTCGCCAAAGGCACGCCCTTGCGCGAGGCGGTGCGCGCCCGCCAACTGCCCGAGCTGTACCGGCAAATGCTCGAAGTGGGCGCGCAAAGCAACGACCTGCCCGGCATCCTGACGATGCTGGCGGACCATTACCAGCGGCGCCACGTTATCTGGACGCGGCTTAAAGGGTTGATGGTCTATCCGGCCATTGTGTTATTCGGCTCGTTTTTGCTGTCCGTCTTTTTGTGCCTCATATCGAAGGAACTCGCCCGGACCATAGTGGTGCCGGTTATATTTGGGTGGCGCCAAAAACCGCCCGGATTAATCGGCGCTTGGCTGGCGCCTGTTGTTCTGGCAGTCGCGGTGGTGGCGCTGCTGGTCGCTCTCGCCACACCGCGTGTGCAGCGCGCTTTGCGCTGGAAGCTGCCGGCCTTCAAAGAGGCCAGCCTGACGCAAATCGCGTCGGCCCTGGCGATGATGCTCAAAAGCGGCGTGCCGCTTGGCAGCGCGCTCGGGCTTGTGGAACAACTGGAACGAGGGACGCCCGCCGAAATTGAACTTGCCCGGTGGCGGCAACGGCTGGCTGCGGGCCATGGCAAATTCTCCGAAATGGCGGAGGGTGGAAAACTTTTCCCGCCCCTCTTTGTCTGGACCATCTCGCAGTCTCACGAGGACTTGACCGCCGGTTTTCAGCGTGCGGCGGAGATTTACCAGTCGCGCGCGACCTACCGCATCGAGCTGTTGCTGTATTCGGCATTGCCCTGTTCAGTGCTGGCGCTGGGCTTGGTGATCCTGACACAAATTCAGCCCCTCGTTTTCTTTTTTAACAGCATGATGCAATCAATCGGCAATGATTCCGGCTTTGGAAGAGATTGATGATGAGTTTTGATTCCGACATATTATCCAAGATGCTGGCCGAAGTGGTTTTGTTTGGCATTTTTATTGCCGTGCTCGGCGGCATTCTTTCGCTGGTCCATTTCCTGTTGACGCTGCCAATGCGGCGCGCGGAACGGGCGCGGCTGTTTCTGGATTTGATCGATTCGGCCATCAAACAGGGCAAGCCAGTGGAAGAGACATTGATTTCCGTATCGCAATCGCATGACATGTCCATGGGCCCGCGTTTTCACCTGGTGGCCGCCTGGCTGGAAGAAAACGTGCCGCTCGGCGAGGCACTGGCGAAAGCGCCCCAGTTTTTGCCGCCGCAAATCACCGCCATGTTGCTGGCCGGCCGGAAAATCGGCGACTTGAGGAAGGTGTTGCCGGCGTGCCGTCAATTGTTGAAAGACGCGGTTTCTCAAACTCGTGGGGCACTCAACTATCTCGTCATCCTGACTTTCGTCGTCACGCCGCTGGGAATGGTCGTGGCCGGCCTCCTGAAAGTGTTTGTTCTGCCCAAGTTTAGGGATATCGCGGAGGGCACAATGTTCGGCGACAATGGCGGCAAAGATTTCACCACGGGGATTGATTTTCTTTTGAGTCACGCTGGGTTGTTCATTGGGGTCCAAATTACATTGCTCCTTTTGCTGTGGCTGGCGGCGCTCGTTTACATAGGCGGGCCGCGTTGCGTGGCATGGTTTCCCCCATTGGGGCGCTTCCATTATTGGCTGCCGTGGCGGCGCAAGCGCCTGCAACGCGATTTCTCCACCATGCTGGCCATTTTGCTGGATTCCGGTGTTCCTGAACCCGAAGCCGTCGCGCTGGCCGGCGATTGCACTGGCAACAAGGTCTTTCGCCAGCGCGCCGCGCGCGCCGTGGACGATCTCAAGCGAGGGTTAATATTGACCCGGGCAGTTCCGGGGATGGATGGTTCCGGAGAATTTGGGTGGCGGTTGACGAACGCGTTCCACGGGGGCGGCGGATTTCTTAAGGCGCTGGCCGGCTGGCACGAATCGCTCGACGCCAAAGCCTTTCAGGAGGAACAAGCCGCCGCCCATGGCATCACCACGGCATTGGTGCTTTGGAGCGGACTGTATATCGGGGCAATCGTGGTTGCCGTTTTTGGTGTTCTGGTTTCCTTTACCAGTGCGGCTGTTTTATGGTGATCCAGACAAGTCAATACTCAAAACAGAGCGGCTTCGCCATGGCCGAATTAGTCATGGCCATGGCCATCATGGTCATCGCCATGCTGCCGCTCAGTTTCTCGGTTAACGCCGATGCCAGGCTTTTTCGGGCCACATATCAACGGGCGGTGGCGATGGAGATTGTCGATGGCGAGATCGAGATACTGGCCGCCGGGGAATGGCGAAACTTTCCGGAAGGCGCGCACCCTTACATCGTTCACGCCTACGCGGCGGCCAACTTGCCGCCGGGACAGTTTCTATTGACCCGCACCGGCCCGCATCTTCGTTTGGAATGGTCTTCCACGAAAAAGCAGGGGATTGGACCAGTTGTCCGGGAGGTGACTGCGAAATGAGAACCGGACGGCTTTACAGCGGTAGATGCGGAACCGGCGGCGAGCGCGGGTTCACGCTTCTTGAATGCCTCGTTTACATGGCTCTGCTGGTGGTTGTGGTGGGTGTGGCCACCGGGCTGTTCTTTCAGTCCTGGGACGACAGCAAGTCGCTCCGCCGGAATGCGGAGGACATCGTGCGCGCCCTGCACGCTGGCGATCAATGGCGGGCCGACATGCGCGCCGCGACGGGGCCAGTCCAATTGACGGAGACGGATGGCGCTGAACAACTTCGCATCCCCGTCGTCGCCGGCGAGATTATCTATGCCTTTTCCAATGGAGAGCTTTGCCGGAAATCCGGCCCTGACTCCGTCAACAAGGTCTGGCTCCCCAACGTCAAATCATCGCGGATGCAATCCGATTCGCGCGGGAATGTCGCGGCGTGGCGTTGGGAGCTCGAACTTAAAACTGTCAAAAGAACAGCGCGGTACCGGCCGCTGTTCACCTTTGAAACCGTGGCCGGCAGCGCGAACACCCGATGAAAACTGAGCACTCCATTCACCGGCGGTTGCGCCAGGGCCAGGGCGGTTCGGCTGTGATCGTCGTACTGATCCTTTTGTTCATGATGGTCATCTTCGTCGCGGCCAACACGGTCACGGTGAACTGGTTGAGACGGCAGGTGAACGTGGTGGAGAAACATCAAATCCAACGGCTGGCGCCCGCCTCGACCAATCAGGTGCGCAACGCCCAGGCCGCCACCAACCAGCCGGGTTCAAAATGAAACCGCCTCCGCCGCTGACCAAAATTGAAATGATCGAGCGATCGATGAAGTGTTTCGATCTCGGATTGCTCGGTTTGATCCCGGTGATCGGGATTCCAATGGCCGTGATGTCGATGGTCCAATACCGGCGCGTGAAACTTGGCCAGGGCGCCATGTGGAATCCTGCGCAACGTTATTTGTTCTGGGGCGGCCAATGCGCGTTTGTGGGACTGGTGCCGATTTTGATCGTAATCGTGTTTGCCGCGGTGGCGGTGAGCCTGCACTTCCTTTCTTAATGCGGCTTCACGTCCAGGCAGAGTAAATCGCCTTTCGAATTACGGCAATAGAGGCGGCCGTTGGCCAGCACGGGCACGGTCCAGCATCTGCCGCCCAGCACTTGCGCGCGTGAGATCGGGGTGAAGCCTTGCGGGGAGACGGCGGCGGTGAGCAGTTCGCCCTTGTCGCTGAGGGCGATGAACTTGCCGTCCGCCACCATGAGCGCGCCGCCGCCGAGGTCGGGATAATTCCATTTGACAGAGCCGCTTTGCAAATCCACGCACTTCAAGCTGGCGTTTGGGGCGGGGCCGGCCACGCCGTCAACACCGTACAAAAAGCCGCCAACCAGGACGGAGGAATTGAATTGATTGCGCAGATTCCCGTTTTGCCAGACGGCCTGCGCGGTCCCGTTTTGGATTTGCAGGAGCGCGCCGGTCCCGGCGTACATGGAAGAAACGAAGAAGCGATCTCCAACAGGAACGGGGTCGGCGGCGTTTATTTTCCAATTGGCCTTCAAGGCAAACTCCCAAAGCTTCGCGCCGGTCGCCATGTCCACGCCAACGGCATTGGTTTCGGTCACGAGAGCGACGGCCGGTTTGCCGCCGAAAAAGCAAGGGACTGGCGTCGAGTAACCGGAGGCGCCTGTGCCCGTGCTCCATACGACCGTGCCGGTGGATTTGTCGAAGGCCGCGCCGAAGCTGCCGACGTTGAGCAGGAGCAGTTTGCCCTCGATCAAAGCCGAGCTGGCAAAACCCCACATGGGAAGCTCGAGGCCAAGCTCTTTGGCAATGTTTTTCGACCAGACGACTTTGCCATCATCGGCTGCGAAACAGAAGAGGTCGCCTTTTTTGCTCAAGGTAAAAACGTGGTTGCCATCGACGGTTGGCGTGGCGCTGGTCCCGCCTTCGTAGAAGTGGGCATCGAGTGGACAAGGATAGGAATGTTTCCAGATCACCTTGCCGGTTTCAGCGTCAAAACAAAAAACAGTGTCGATGTCCTTTTCATTGCCCATGGTGCAGGCGCGGCCCTGGGAAACGGCGACCGAGGAAAAGCCGGTGCCGACGGAAGCTTTCCAAAGTTGCGGCGGGCCGTCGGCGGGCCATTTGGCCAGCCAGCCGGACTCGGTGGAAATGCCATTGTGGTTGGGGCCGCGCCAATTGGGCCAGTCATCCGCCCGCAATGGTGAAACCGCGGCAAGGACCAAGGCCAGGGCAACAAAAGCCTGCTGCGTAGCGTACGTTCCAAACATGGAAGCCAGATTGCAGAAAACTATGCGCATATCAATTCAAAAATGCCGCCGAAGGAAGCAAACCCGATTCCTCCAATTCCATTTGGCAGTTTCCTGGAAGAGATTCTGGAGAGCGCGGATCAGCCCGCCGATATCCGAGGATGGAATCGTCTTGTCATCAACGAATACGACGCCTCCGTGATCACGATCCGCCTCCGCCCCCGTTTTCAGCAGCGGCGGGATGGTCTTCCTGTCATAGGTGACAAGAGTGAGTTTTTGCGCGGTTGCCTCCTCAAGAAGCAGATCGTCGGGCAAACCCAGGAAGCGCCCGCCTTCCCACTCGGGAAGATCCCAAACAACGGAGTTTCTTACCTGGCGGCGAAAACCTTCAGCGACGTCGGGCGAGATTTGCTCGTCAAGCAGGAGCTTTAACACGTCTTATTTCCCGGCTGGCTTGCCAACCACGAATTCCTTCGTTTGCGGCAGCATTTGCGACAGAGTAGCCAGGTCCATCGCATCATTGTCGGCAATGGCGTTGTCGATTTCGTCCGGGAACGCCCTGGCATAGTTGAAAGCCGCCTGGACTTTGGCCTCTGGCCAGCGGAGATGCTTCGCCACCCTTGCCGCATCCTGCTTGAAATTGCGCGCCAGAAGCATGATCTCCCAAACGCCGAGGCTGGTTCCCTGAATGCAGGCTCGCCGCCCCGAGGCGGAGTCGCGGAAATCGACGAAAGCGAATTCCGACCGGCGCAGCCCTTCCTCGACCAGCCGGGCGCTGGCGTCGCTGGGCGTCCAGCCGTGCCTGCTGGCCATGCGCCGAAGCCGCTGGCCGCTTTTCAGGGGAAGGCGCATGCTGATCACCATTGAATTGTTTGTGCCCATAACGAGTTGCTGACAATGTAACTTATGCAAGTAATGTATTTCACCACAGCCGCAATGTCAAGGCGTCAAAGCGACGGGTAAAGAATTTCGAGCGACATCAGTGAATAAGAGGTAACGAGGGCCGGGTCATGTTCCCACCAGCGGCCGTTGTCGTTGGCCCAGGAGCCATCTGCCTTTTGCAGGTTGATCAGCTTCATGGCAACGTCCCTGCGCCAATCCACCGGCTTGCCGCCGGCAACGGGCAATGGATCAACGCCGTAAATGGCCAGCGCCTTGGTCATCAGGTGCAAATAGTAATAGAGTCCCTGCGGTCCCATGCCGGGATTTTCGCCGAGGGTGTAATTGTTGCGCAGCCAGTCGAAGGCGGCCTGTACTCTGGGATCGTCGCGATGGAGATCGGCGTATATGTAGCTGAGCAACCCGGCGTAACTGATCGAGCCGTAGGAGCGAAGGGCGACGCGGCCTTGGGCGTTGGTGAACGGACCGGCTTTGCTGTCGCCGGGGGCATAAACAAAGCCGCCTTTGTCCCGCGCATCGTCCGAGACCCACGCCGCCTTGTTGTAAGCGGGCAGATTCTGGCAGGATTGGATGAAGTGAATCGCGGCGGTCCAATTCAGGTCCTTGCCGCCGGGCGCTGGCTTGTCGGCATCGACGTATTTGCTGTAGTAGAGCGCTTCGAGGGCCGTCATGGTGTTGTTCATGTCGGAATACGGGCCGTGGTCGCCGTAGCCCACACCGCCGTCGAGCGGGGAATCGGGTTTGCCTTTTTCGTTGAGATGGACCTGCTGGCTGAAGAGCCATTGCCGGCCGCGGCGCAGGATCGGATCATACTGCGGATTGCGCGCCGCGACCAAACTCATCATGCAAATGGCGGTGTTGTAATTCTGCAACCCTTTGCCGTAGATGCTGCCGTCAGGTTTGGCATGGGCGGTGATGAATTGGTAGCCGAGGTTAATGGCGGGAGACGGATGCGATTGATACTGGCCCGAAGGCTCCCCCATGAAGGCGGTCAAGGCCAAAGCGGTCAGGGCCGGCTGATCGGCGGTGGACCAGTATCCGTTGCTGTTCTGATTGGCCTGCAACCAGTTCAACCCTTGGTCAATCGCGTGCTGGACTTCATGGCGAAAGGAGATGTCGGATGGGCTTGGCACGGACGGAGCCGAGCCGCACGATGCACCGGCAGCAAAAAGCAAAAGAGCGGCGAAACTTGAATGGATGGGCATTTTCATTTGTTCGCCTGTGTTTCCAATTTAAAAGTGACTTCCACGGGCGTGTTCAATGGCGGCAAAGCATTGCTCTTAATCTGCCAAATCTGATCGTTGTCATTGCCGGGACGCGGATTGTTCGCCAGGGCGTCAACGTCATCGATCAGGGCGACAATGGAGCCCTCGCGTTGGGCAAGAAAGATGCCGTTGACCACGCGTGAACCATTGTAGGTCCAGGGGCCGCGACTGGCATTGGTCTTTGTCGCCAGGTTCATGATGCAATCTTCGGCCGGCAGTTGCCATTGTCCCTTGGCGGATTGCCAGGCAATCTCAACGCTAACACAATCGCCCTGAATGGCCAGCGCCGGGGGCGAATTGCTCGCGGCGGCCGGGCGATTGACATGGAAGGGCACAATGGGCGCGTTCAGCAATTGTGCGGTTTGCGGCGCGCCTTTGGCCCCGATCAGCAGCATGGCCAGGTGGATGTCGTAAGGCTCCGTATCGGTTCGAAGCAGGCTTTCGTAAGATTTGCCCCTGGCGTTGACGAGGAGATATTCGATCACGCCATCGTTCATGTTTAATTGGGCTGGAAACTGGACGGTCTTCCGGCTCTTGTCGAGGCGGACCGGGCCCAACTGAAAGACGTCGCGGCTGATTTGCCGGAGCGGTTCGTTGGTGGAAGGCGCGGGCGGAGGCTCCCCTCCGCAACGGGCGTCCGACGCCGTCAAGGCTACCGCGGACAGGAAAGGCGCAAGCAGACTGCTGAATCTGAATTGAAAATTGGTCATTGAGAATCCCTCATTTTTCATCTGCTTTTTATCACGAATTATCGCGAATCAGCGCAAACCAGCGAGGACGCATTTCAATCGCAACGCGTTGGCAGTCAACCTGTTCAGGTTGAAGCAGAGGCAAGATGGCCCTAACCCCTGTTTTCGAGTTTCCTGGTTGCGTGATTGTGCCGGCATCAAAGTAAGCGTTGAAAAAAATCACTGTGACTGACTTTGATTTGGCGCGACCCACCTTGAGACAGGTTTGATCCCGCCAACGTCAAAAGGAGCCTGCCACAGCGCGACTCTGCGAAGTCGGAGCTTCTTAATTCATCCTTCATCATTCCCACTCTCTTTGACTACTTATATGCGTTAAATATTCAATGGTAAAATGAGTTTTTTAATTATTTTTTTGCAACCGCGGGCTTTTGGAAGAAACATGGCGCAAGAAATTGAACGGCAGCTCTTCCCGGTGCGCGCTCACGGCTGCTTGATCTCCGCTTTTCCCTGGCCGCCGTAGCCTGGCAAAGGAGGGTCCTTCGGATCGTCCGCGCTGATTTCCGCCCACGAGGGCGCACGCCAGACGTTCAGGATGCCGTCCCCGCTCAGGGTGCCGATGGCATTGCCGTCGGGTGAAAAACTTATGAGATCAAATAGAGACCCCGCGCCTTCCAAGGTGAGCAACTCCTGCCAACTGTCCACATCCCACAGTTTCACTGCATCGTCCGGGTTGCTGCCGCCGGTGGCGATTCGCCCGGCGTCCGGCGAAAACGCCACCGAGTTGACCGCGTTAAGAAAGCCGCGCAGCGTCGCGTCTTCCCGCCAGGTGGCGGTGTCCCAGACCCGCGCATACCCCAAGCGGCTGGAGATCGCGAGGCGTGACCCGTCAGGCGAGAAAACGACCGAGACAGCCTCCAGCGCTTCGAGCGGCAGGTTCGTGTTGCTGTGTTCGGACAGGATCCGACCGGAGCAATCCCCGTTCCAGCCGATGCCAACACCCAGCCGATCATCCGGCGACACGGCGAAGGCTTTAAGAATGGGTGTTGCCGGCCAGGATTGGAGTTCGCGATTGGCTTCCAGATCCCATTCGGACAAGCGATTGTCGGCGGCAAATCGAACCACCAACCGGGTTCCCTGGGAAAGAAAAGTCTCGGGATACACGGATCCATTGCCAAGTTTGTATTCGTGCCGCAGAACCCGTCGCGACACGTCCCAAACCGAGATGTTCCCCTTGGTGAAGCCCGCCGCCAGCCAGCGGCCATCCGGAGAAAAGCTGCTGCCCACATAACTGGTTCCGATGTCCAGCCCGACTTCTCTTTCCTGAAAATCCGGGCCGCTCCATCGCGCCACACGGCCCGCATTATCCAAAGTCACGAGAGAACGGCTGTCGGGGGAAAAACACCAGTTGCGGATTTTCGCCGGAACCGTGATGAGCGAGTGATGCGGGTGCGTGACTGCGGCGTCCCAAAGGCAAACCGTGCCGTCCTTGCAACCGCTGACCAGCGTTTTGTCATCCGGCAACAAGGCCAGCCGCCACACTTCCAGACGATGACCTTGCAACACGTCCAAGCACTTGCGACTGGCAAGATCCCAAGTCCGCATGGTTTGATCAGCGCTGCACGAGGCCAGTGTTTTGCCATCAGGCCAGAACAGCAAAGAGCCGACCCAGCTTTTGTGGCCTTTGAGCCGCCCGATTTCATTGCCGGTGGCCGCGTCCCAGAGGCGAATGTCTGACTCGGCAAAGCCGGCGGCGGACGCGAGGGTTTTGCCGTCCGGTGAAAACGCCAGGGCGGTGACGAAAAGCTTGGACGCCACCGCGCTCCAGAGTTGCTTCCCGTCATGCAGATCCATCACGCGAATCTGACCGGTCCGCGTGCCATACGCTGCCAGACCCAAATCCGAAGTGGCGGCAAAGCCGGTTGCCGGATCGAGGCCCAATTCCTGTTCACTCGGATAGCTGGCCAGCTTGGTTCCGCCGGGGATGCGCCAGAGAGTGATATGCCCCAAGCCGGTTGAAGTCACCAGCGTGCGCCCATCCCTGGCAAAGGCCAGGCCCTCGCAGGGGTGATCCAGCGGGAATTCCGACACCCCCTCTCGCGTGACCGTGTTCCAAAGCCGCAACGTGCTTTGCTCCCTTCCTGAAGCCGGAACACTGACACTGGTGAATGCGAGCAAGGAATCCACCGGGGAGAAGGCGGCGCGCACTTCATTTTCCCCGGGCGCGAGATGGGCCGCCTCCCGGCGGGTTTGCAGGTCATACACAAACAGCCCGTCCTTATGCACCAGGCCTATCGCCAACCAATTGCCGACGGGGGAAGCGGCGAGCGATTCGATTTCGGTTTTCTGGCAAAGCGTGGACAACGCGTCGCTGTGGGTTTGCTGCCAGAGATAACGCCATTCCCATCCGCGCAAATCCTGCTGGCCGGGCTGGGGCCGCTGGCGGTTGAGCAAATCTTGAGCGCGTCCCAGGTTGCTCCCGTCAAGCGCCTGCATGGCCACGTTCATGTCCGAGGCGTAGGCCCGCCGGCGGGCGGCGAGTTCGGCGGCTTCGGCCTGACGGCGGGCCTGATCGGCTTGTTCGCGCAGTTTGGATTCGTTGGCCTGGGCTTCGACCGCTTGCGCCTGGGCGGCCAGGGCTTCGCGTTTGGCGCGCGTGGCCAGGACCGATTGCCAGGCGCTGACGATGACGCCGAGCAACAAAGCCGCGGCAATGGCGAGAACAGCGGAGAAAACCAGCCTGTTCCGGCGAAACGCTTTCTGAAACTTGTAGGCCGCGCCCGGGGGACGGGCCAGGACCGGCTCGTTGTTGAGATGGCGCTTGAGATCGAACGCCAAGCCATTGGCCGTTTCGTATCGGCGCGTGCGGTCTTTCTCCATACACTTCATCACGATCCAATCCAGGTCGCCCTTGAGTTGGTGAAGGAGCTTCGATGTTTCGGTTGAACGTCGTTTCGCTGTCGTCGTCAATTCCCCATGCGTGAGCGTGGCCAACCGTGTGCTCGGCCGCGCCGGATCTTTCTCCCGAATCGTCTTGCGCATGGCATCAATGCCCGAGGCCGCCAACTCGTCCGAGTCGAACGGCGTGCTGCCCGTCAGCAACTCGTAAAGCAACACGCCCAGGCTGTAGATGTCGCTGCGCGTATCAATGTCCAACCCGCTCATCTCGGCCTGCTCCGGCGACATGTAGGCCGGCGTGCCGATGAACTGCTGGAGTTGCGTGTAAACAGTCTTGTCCGTCAAGGTTTGGCCCGCGGTGGCCTTGGCGATGCCGAAGTCAATTACTTTGGGCACCGGCACGCCATCGTGCAGCGCGACGAGGATGTTCGACGGCTTGATGTCGCGGTGGATGATCCCCTTCTGGTGCGCGTGTTGAATCGCCTGGCAGACCTTAATGAATAAATCGATGCGTTCCTTCGTGGACAGGTTGGCTTGGTCGCAGTATTCGGTGATCTTGATGCCGCGCACCCGTTCCATGACGAAGAAGGGACGTCCAGTTTCAGTGGCGCCGGCGTCGAGGACTTTGGCGATGTTGGGATGGTCCATCATGGCCAGCGCCTGCCGTTCCGCCTCGAACCGGGCGACGACAGCCTTTGTATCCATGCCGAGCTTGATGACCTTGAGCGCGACACGACGGCGCACCGGCTCGGTTTGCTCGGCGACATAAACCACGCCGCAACCACCCTCACCCACCTTCTCGAGCACTTTGTAGCGGCCGATTATCCTGCCGACGGCTTCATCCCCGGCATCCGCCAGATCGAGCTTGATGGTGGCCGCAACTGCCGGGGGTAATGGCTCCGGGTTGTCATGCGCCGCCAGCCGCGCTTTCAGACGCTGGCGCAAGGCGGGGTCGCCCAGGCAGGCGTCCTTGAGGAAGGCGTCGCGCTTGTCCGCCGACATTTCGAGCGCGGCAGTCAACAGCACTTCTTCCCGATTTTGAGGCGATGGCACGTCTGATTGAATTTTGCTTTTTCAACCCTACATGCTCATTCGAAGGACTAAAAGCATGAATTATCTTTGGCAGCCACCCGAAACTGGACCCGGCCAGTCAGACGGATGGTGGAGCGGGTTTGCGGCGAAGTGAATCTATGGATTCCGCCTGGCAACGGCGGTGTTCTGAAGCGGGAGTTGATAACAGGCCGCTTCTTCGCCGTTGCGCACGAGCAGGCAGCGGCCGGCGAGGGTCGGATGATTCCAGGTTTTGTTGTGCAACGCGGGAATGCGCCCCAGTTCCTTGAAGCCTTCGGGGTTTGCCTCCGCCAGCGCGACGTCCCCTTGTTCGCTCTGTATGAGCACGAGATCGTCCACCAGGAGCGTCTGGCCCGAACCGTAGCGGCCATCCTTCCATTTGCGCGCGCCGGTGAAAGCATCCACGCAGGCCAGCAGACCGTCGTCAAGTCCGTAGAGGAAGCCGTCCCGTGCCGCCACGCTGTTGAATTGGGTTTTCATGCGCATGTTTTTCCAAAGGAGCGTCGCGGCAAGCTTGCCATCGGAGCCGGGCTTGATCTGCAACATCATGCAGCCGGCGCCGTATCCGGCGGAGAGAAACACCCGGTCGCCATCGAGCACGACGGGCTGCGAGGCTTTGGGCCATTTATCGCTGGACCATGGATAATCGAGGAGGATTTCGCCGCTGGCAGGATCGTGGGCGGTGAGAGAGGCGGCATTGCAGGATAGAACGACGCGCCGGCCCGCGAGTGTGGCGAGGATGGGCGAGGCATAACTGGCTTTGTCGGTTCCGGCGCACCAGAGCAGTTTGCCATTCCACCGGCGGTAGGCCAGCACAGTCAGGGCGTTGGTCAGGCCGCCGGTGACGATGACAGTGTCGTCGAATACCAGCGGCGAATCGCTCACGCCCCAGATGAGGTTGGGGAGATTGTTCTCCGCCAGCACATTGTGCGACCAATGAGCGCGGCCCGTCCGGGCATCGAGGCAATTGAGGAGGCCGGTCGCGCCCATGGTAAACACGTTGCCCTGATAAACTGTGGGTGTGGCGTGTGGTCCATCCCCACTCTGCCACTGGCTGAAACGAGTTGCGTCGGAATGGCTCCAAATCAACCGTCCGGTGAGCAGGTCGTAGCAAGTGACGCACTCGGTTTCGCCCCGCTGCTCCTGCGTATAAGCGCAACCGCCCACGACCGCGAACGCCGACCAGCCGGCGCCGATGGGTTGCCGCCAAAGTTGTTTGGGTGGCGACGTATTCCAATCGCGGGCCAGTCTGGCGTCTTTGACGATGCCATCGCGGTTGGGGCCAAAGTACTGTGGCACGTCAGGGATGGACTCCGACGCCGACTGCGGGACGGTCATGGGCGCGCCGGCAGCGACTCGGAATGCGCCGGGATGAATCGCCCGGGGAGTCCAGCGCCAGACCAGTTTGGGCAGACCAGTGCCGTTTATAGTTCCGTCCACGCGCACCATCTTCCCCAAGCCAAAAATCACGAGCGCTAAAAGGGCGGTGAATGCCAGGCGAACCCGCCATAGCAACCTGCTCAGGAACAAAAACCACACAAATTCCAGCAGCAAGGCCGGCAACACCACCACCATCGTGAGCATGACCTTAAGATTAAGATCGAGGTCCGGAATGCGGAAGACGATGACGACCACGGCAAGGGCGATGCCCGCGATGGAAAATGGCATCCAAAGCCGATGATTACTGGCCGCGCGTTTTTCGTGACCGGCCTCTTGTTCCATGGAATCTTCAGCCATAATGTCGTTGTTTCGTTATCCGCAAACAGCAGATGTCGTTAATACAGCAGCAGAGGCCCTTTGATCGAGCAGCAAATTGTCTCAAACGGAAGGGCTATCTGGCCACGGCTGGCTCATGAAGGAGCGGTGCATCCTTTTTGAGGGCGCCCCGGACGCGCCGCCGCGCGTCCGGCTGATCTTGGACGGCTTCATGAGCCAGCCGTGCTATCTGGCAGAAGTGATTCTTTAAGACTTGACGATATACGCCAGTGGCTTGCTTTGCAGTGAAGCCAATTACTGCCATGAGAGAAGAACTTTTTGACGAATTATTGGAAAGTGTGAAGCAGGCCGCCGCCATTGAGCGTGGCACGATTAAGCCGTCGCGTGTTTTTGTCGTGAACAAGAACAACGAGGTGACGAATGTGCGGGCCAAGCTTGGCCTGTCGCAGAATAAATTCGCGGCGTTGCTGGGGATCAGTTCCGCCACGTTGAAGAATTGGGAACAGGGCCGACGTCAGCCGAGCGGCGCAGCCAAGGTATTGCTGAAAATTGCCAAACAGCACCCCGAAATCATCTTGAAAGCGGCGGCGTGACCAAAGGAATGTGGGGTTATCGACTGCTTCCGTTTCAATGCGCCGTATGGTTGGGGAGTCACAAAAATGGTGGGCCGGTTTCGGAAGCCAGATTCCGTCGGCGAGACGCCGACGGATGCGACCGGGACGGTCGCGCTCCCGAACAAGTCGCCAAGGATTGGGTCAGTTAGTTTAAGTTAGCGGGCGACTTGTTGGGATGCGTGTTTTGCCAAACCCTTCTCATTTTTCTCCAGAGGCGGCCAGACTTTCAAGCCGGCAGCGGCGGCCAGCGGGCGTTGGCGCGAGTGGCGGTCAAAGGAGAGAAACCATGTGCCGCCCATCATTACGGCGGCAGCAACGAGGACGAGGTCGTGCCCGCCCGGACGAAGGATCGGGGAATAGCGCCGAGCCAGGCTTTCGGCCTGCTGGAAGGCCTTGGGCCAGTCAACCGGCTCCAGGCGCAGGCGCAAGCCCTCGCCCAGGTCGGCAAGAAACTGATCCGCCCGCCCTTTCTGCCGCAGCAGCACGTTGAGAGTCTCCACGCGCGCCAGGGCGGAGAGGCTGATCACCTTGGCGCCTTCTGCCAGGAAACGCTCAATCGATTCGCTGTTGCTGTCTTGCAGGTACAGGCGGACGAGCAAGCTTGAATCCGCGATGAACCTCATTTCAGGTTCCCCATTGCTTGTTCGCGGGCTGCCTGCCGCCGACGCTGCCCTTCAAACCCCCTCAGAATTCCGGCGTCGGTTTTAGTGTTCTGTTTTCGGAGCCAGTTGAAGTGCGATTTCCAGTCCGGCTTGCGCCGGGAGCTGGGCGGTGTTTGTGTGATATAGCCGACCGCCCTGCCGTTGCGGCGCAATTCAAAAGTCTCCCCGCGCTCGACCTCGTCGAGGACGTTCGCGGTCTTTCGGTTCAAATCGCGCATCGTCAGCATTTTCATGTCAGACAGCATACGCCTGACATCGGGTTTTGGCAATCGTTTTCGGCACCAGAAGTTTGGAGTTCACAATGTTTATCAGTTCCTGGCATTTCAACAAATGATGATCCGGACTCATGTCCCGTTCGCGGCGGACGCCACGCTTCATCAGTTGATCATTGGGCCACTGTCAACGAACAAATAGGCAATTCCAGAACGTCTTACCGACGACTTCCGTTTCAATGCGCAGAGTCAGGGCTTGCGCGGCGGTTGGTCGTTGAGGGTCATGGCCGATTCCCTGCCGTTCTTTGGCGGGGTGTGGCCTGCGACATCCTTAACCGGTAAGCCGTTAAAACGGCTGGGATCCGCCTTACGCCTCCTTGACACCGGGCTAAAGCCGCAGTGTCAATGAGAAAAGCCAAGATTTGGAAGGGAATTGCGTTTTGCGGCGAAATGCTTATGCTGCGCGCATATGGCTTTACTCATTAAAAACGGGGAGATCGTCACGGGCGACCAGCGCTACGTCTCCGATATTTTTTGCGAGAACGAAACCATCTCGCGCATTGACAAAAATATTCCGGCCGCGCCCGGCGCGGAAGTCATCGACGCGTCCGGCAAGTATGTCTTTCCGGGATTCATCGATCCGCACGTCCATATCCATCTGCCGTTCATGGGGACGTTCGCCAAGGACACGCACGCCTCGGCCAGCCGGGCGGCGCTGGTCGGCGGCACGACCACGTTCATTGAAATGGCCTGCCCGGGACGCGCCGAGAAGCCGTTGGAGGCCTTCGAGTTGTGGCTGGGCAAGGCGCAGGGCCAAAGCGCCTGCGACTTCACTTTTCACATGGGCGTTTCGCGCTACGATGACGAGGCGGAGCAGGATTTCAAGGAGATCGTCAAGCGCGGCGTGAGCAGTTTCAAGATGTTTCTGGCCTACAAGGGCGCGCTGGGAGTGACGGACGAGGAGCTTTTCAAAGGATTGCGCCTGGCCAAAAAACTGGGGGTCATCACGACCGTGCATTGCGAGAACGCGGATTTGATCCTCGAATTGCAGAAGCAGTTTCTGGCCGAAGGCAAAACAGGGCCGGAATATCATTATTTGAGCCGGCCGCCGCTGGTCGAGGCCGAAGGGGTGCATCATCTGATGACCTTTTCCGAAATGCTCGGCGCGCACGTCTATATCGTCCACCTGAGTTGCGAGGAGTCACTGGCTGAAGCGATGCGCGGCTCGGCCCGCGGCGTTTCGGTGTGGGTCGAAACGCTCATTCAATATTTGCTGTGCGACAAAACGGATGCGGAAAGGGCGGATTTCGAGGGCGCGAAGTTCGTCATGTCGCCGCCGTTGCGGGAGAAGCGCAACCAGCCGGTGCTATGGAACGGGTTGAAGAAGGGCTTCATCGCCACGCTGGCCACGGACCATGCGCCGTTTGATTTCGCCACGCAAAAGCAGATGGGCCGGGGGGACTTCACCAAAATCCCCAACGGCATCCCGTCGCTGGAGGACCGCATCAATTTATACTTTACGCATGGGGTCAAACGCGGCCGGATTGACCTGCACCAGTTCGTCAACACCGCCAGCACCCATGCCGCGAAAATCTTCGGGCTGTTCCCGCGCAAAGGGGCGATCCAGCCCGGGTCCGACGCGGATCTGGTCGTCTATGATCCGAAATACCGGGGCAGGATCTCCGCGCGCACGCAGCAGATGAACCTGGATTACAACCCCTTTGAAGGGATGAAGATCGAGGGCCGCCCGGATGTGGTCACGGTGCGCGGCAAGGTGGCCGTGCGCGACGGGAAATTTGTCGGCGATCAGGCGCGCGGACAATTCCTAAAGAGAGAGCCGAATCATTTTTAAGTTCATTCTGTTCTGTGCTGTAAAAAAAGGTTGAAGCGTGGTTGCAGTTCTCGCAGCAAATCGTGGTCGGCCAGTTGCGTGGCGCGGCGAACAGCTTTGTCCTCCCAGTCCCTGGCCTGGAGAAAATCCCCGTCGGCGGCGTAGGCGCGGGCCAGCGTGTCCAGGCAGCGGGCGTTCTGGCTGGTGGTGGCGTCGCAGGCGCGGGTGGCGAGCAGGATCGCCATTTTTGAACTGCGGGCCTGCTGGTTGGTGGCGGTGGCATACAGCAGGGCCAGAGCGTTGAGCGTGGCCACATCGTCCGGGATTGAGATCAGCGTGGCTTCATAATGCCCGATGGCATCGGCATAGCGGCCCTGGCGATCCAGCGCGACGGCCAGTTGGAATTGGGCCGCGCCCAAACCCGGCTGTTGCGCGACGGCAGTTTCCAGACAGGCTTCGGCTTCGGGGTATTTGCCCTGCTTGTTGAGCAGTGCGCCGTAGCTGCCCCAGAATTCCGGGGTGTTCATTCCCAGCCGCTCCGCCGCGGCATAATGCTTCACCGCGTCGGATCCGAAGAGTTGGGCGTCGGCGGCGGCTTTGGCGGCGGCCTGGGGCTGGTTGGCCAATTTCGCTTCATGCCAGGCGGCTTGCGCGGTCCGCTGTTGCTGTTCCAGCACCAAGGCGAAGTGGTAATGGATTTGGGCAAAGTTGGAATTGTAACGCAATCCGTCCTGATACACCTGCTCGGCTTCGTCCAGTTTCCCCTGGCGCTTCAATGCCTGTCCCCACGCAATATAGACATCCTCCAGGCCGGGGTTCAGGCGCAGGGCTTCTTTGAATTGCTCGAAGGCCATGTCCGGGTTGCCCTGGTTGAGCAGCGCCCCGCCCAGGTTCAAGCGGCCTTCCGCCGTGTCTTGTCCAAGCAACGCCCGACGATAATTGATGACCGCATCGTCGTATCTCTTCCTGGCTTCCGCCTGGCGGCCCAGGTCGGTGTTGGTCAGGAACTGGCTTTGATTCGCCACCCGACGCCTGAGACTGGATGGATGCCGGGCCAGGGTGTTGGTGCTTTCGGTGTTGAACTCGGTGAGCTGATCGACCACGTAAGCCGCGCCCGAAATCAGCAGGGCCACGAGCAGGAATATTTGGAGCGGCCTGCTTGGCGGAAGGCCAGGATGGGCCTGGCTGCGTTCCACGGCTTCTGCCGGCCCGCCGGGTGGCGGAAGCGGTTCAGACGGGGGCGGTCCGGAAGTGTTGGGATCGGTCGTCATACTTCCATCAAATGCAGGCAAACAGCGCCTGCCGGTGGAGTGATCTCATTCAGTCCTGGCTTCGATGCGCGTTTTGATGTTGCCAAAATTCCCCTCTTCGCAGCAATGGACAAACTCCTCCGTCACGGACTTCAGTTCCTCCCAGCGCGCGCGGATGGATTTGGCCTCATCGGTCGTGATCTGGCCGTCGTTCGACGCCGCCGCCATGACGGAAAGCAAGTCGGCAAAATCCTGCACCACGGTGTGCATGGCCGGCACGAGATGGAGCGGATGCATGCTGTTGGGCCTGGGATTTTTGACAAAGAATCCGCCGGCCTTCTGGCAAATCCATTGAGCAATTCGTGAATCATCGCTGCACTGCATCAAGACCGCAACCCGGTCCAATGGATTGGCCGCGCCGCTGCGCTGTTGCGGCGGTTCCGCCCATTTATAGACCATGGAAAGGGACAAACCCAGTTCCGCCGCCGCATGCTTGGGCGTAATCTTCTGGAAAACATCACGCAGTAATTCATGGGATTCCATGCGCCTAGAATGCCCCGCCGCGCCGCGCTTGGCAAGTACATTTGACAGAGCATTTGGGCCCATCGCCACTCAAAGTCTGCACTCCAAATCTATGAAGCCCTTGTTGGGATCAACGGCAGCCAGGCGCACGCGAATTTTTTGGCCGACATCCAGGCCCTTTTCACCGCGAACGATGAGGCCCTCGGCTGGCGCCGTCAGCAGGCGGGCGTAGGTGCCTTCCGGCGTCACGCCGGTCACAATGGCCTCAAATTCCCCGCCGATTTGCGGTCCGAGCAGGAGCGCCGCGGCCACTTTTTTCATGAAGCGCTCGACGTGGCGCGCGGCGGATTCGCGCTCCGTGCAATGCGCCGCCAGAGCGGTTAATTCGGCCTCGGAATACGGGCATGGACCTTTGCTGATGCTGGCCTTCAACAGGCGTTGCATGAGCAAATCGGCATAGCGTCGGTTCGGGGCGGTCGAGTGCGTGTAATCGCCCACCGCCAGTCCAAAATGCCCTTCGTGCTCCTGGCCCGGATGCTCGACGACATACTCGCCCGGGCCCATCGATTTCAAGATCGCCAGTGAAAGCTCGGGGAAATGGTCCGGGTCGGCTTGTTTCCGGGCCGCCATAAAATCGCCCAAGGCGCGCGGGTCCGGTTGCGCGGGCAGCTTCGCTCCGAAGGGCGCAGCGATGGCCTGGATGCGGTCCCATCGTTTGGGCGTGCGCACGATGCGGCGCACACACAATGAATTGCGGGCGCGAAGAAAGCGGGCCATGGCCGCGTTCGCCGCCACCATGAAGCTCTCAATGATGTTGCGGGCCGGATTCTCCTCCAGCATGGCAAAGCCGCTGACGTGATTATCGACCACAATAGGAACGCTTTCGACCCCGCCAAAGCCCATCTTCTACAGTAAAAGCTGGAAAGAGGGGTGTCTTACGAGGGAAAGCATTTTTCAAAAGTCAAAATGTAGTGACAAATTCTAACACCGTCGCTCGGTTTTTGCTTGCGCAAGTAACAGCA